>BNJU01003442.1_pt1 | contig 94962 bp, 141 predicted proteins | sample 8539281 | NCBI WGS metagenome assembly BNJU01 (sample SAMD00202456, study PRJDB9452) | human saliva metagenome | isolation source: human saliva | place: Japan
CAACTAAAGTACGGTCAAAATTAACCACTTTTGCGCATTAGCCGCTGATTTAATAATCACTTTGAGTCATCCCAGAAATCAACCGGTGCATTTACTGGTTTGATAATGCCCGCACGAATGGTAAAATCACCAAAGCCTTCGTTGGCATGACGCTCATTTGCCCAGCGGCAATCAGGTATCAAGTTCAGTGTTTCGGAATCGTGATATTTTCTTTAAAGACGTGGATACGCACCTTCACGATCACCAATATGCAGTGTAACGTGGCGCGTGTCGCACCCGCCCGCTAAACCGATTTCCGCCAGCATTGCGCGACCACAACCATTTACGGACAGCTGTAATTCAGCGTACAATATAATCATCATTGCATGATATTTCGCCATCCACTTGTCCAGATTCATCAATAAAGCGCCGGAAGAATTCAGCTCTGGTTCTGCATCGCTAATGGACAGGTTGGGAAAAGAAACGCAGAGACATTGAGTTTTCACGTAATTTACTCACATCATCCACGAATTAAAGCCGTAATCACGCAATTTGTTCAATTTGACTTTATCCTCTTCACTTTACATTTGCCACGATCAGATTTTGGTTGGCGGTGTTACAATCGCCCTTATGAGTTGGCAGATTTCACTACCTCGTAATCTCATCGTTATCCACCAAACGGCCTTTTCGATAAACAGGGTCAAATGCCAGTTGTTATCGATGCCTTTACCCAACCAATACGATCGCCGCGTTCAGTAAATTTAAACGGACGAATCGGTTCAAATGGAATCCCCCGACGTTCGACTTCGGCGCGGAAATTATCTAATCCCATGTTTGAGAATGGTATAACGACTACGTGCATTTTACGATCACTACGGTTACCAAAATCCGTTGGTTGTCACCACGGCTTCGCTGCTTTTAAAATGTATTCCAACGGCACACAACCCAGTTCAAGGAAATATGCGGATAGGTTTTGGTATTGCCATGTTCAGGGATAAACCACCGCCCCCAATACATTAAAACCACCAAATTGCCGTTCTCGTCAGCAATCGCTACAAAATCTAAGTCATTTCGTAACAATCCACATCATTGAGTGGTGGAATCACCACAGCTGTTTTAAATTTACGTGGCAAATAAGTTTTACCGAAAATCGGTTCTTCTGTAAAATCATCGCTACTTTGGACTTTCTTACCATCAATCCATACATCTAAATATCCTCGTGTACGTGGTAACAGATGTTCTGAAATTTCTTGGCATATTCATACGCCTGTTGGTGTAATGCCGATTCATTGGTTGGAAGTACATAACACGTTACGGTTCATATCTGAAGCCGGCAATTGAGTCTAATCCCAGACTATACAATAAACGATGCATGGTTTGTAATTGGCTTTTCGCACACCGTGATATTGGAAGTTTGACGATTGGTCAACGAATCGAACGATAATAACTGTGTTCACGGGCGAATTTATCCAATTCAATCCATTGGAATGGTTTGATGATTCCCCCAGTAAACGGCAACAACAGCATAAATTTCAACGGTTCAGGTTTTCCTCTGCATTCGGCACGAATATCACGATCGTCTTGTTCATACATACCGTGAAACGGTTAATTGAAAGTTATCCCCGAAACCTCGGTTAAGGAATCTTCTAAATCATCTAAAATGGTACCGCGTAAAAAGTTACTATCGGTTTTTAAGCGTTCATTTGTCGAAAAGCGGTTTCTTGCCATTCATAGCCTTTTGTTTTGCTTTGTCATTTTTCACCCCACAAATCTAGTACACATCGCGTTGATAACGTTTTTACTTCACGCAGTTCATTTAAAATAATCTTCTGCTTCATCCGAGCAATTACCTTCTTAGCAATGACGTCGAGTAATGCTTTGCTCCACATCTTTTGCCATTCTTGCTGCATCTCCACAGACATAAAAAATAGCGCCTTCTTGTAACCATTGCCAAAGTGCGTCAGATTTTCACAAATTTTATTTGCACATAGATCTTCTTCTTGATCCGTGACCAAGCAAAATCGTATTTATGCAAGAACCTCTCTTGGCAGTGTTGCCATTCGGTTTGATAAGAAATCGCTAGCAAAATGGATTACCAAAAATCAGCCAGTTTTTACCATCGCCTCATCGGCTACTCGTTGCCGTATAAAGGCACGGAATGGTGCGCTACGCCGGTACCGGACCCACCATAATAATTGGCTTGCCGTGTCATCTGGCAGACGAAAATTATCGTTATATTCTACAAATACGCACAGCACCATCTTCTTCTACGCGATCCGCTAGAAAGCTTGGGGCTGCGCCCTGCGTACTACCTTCGCCATGTTCAAACACCGTACCACGCCAACGGTTAGATGGGCTTCTCCCCTACCTCTGCTGGAGAAGATGAAATGGAATACAAACGAGGCGTTAAAGGACGCAATAGTGAAACCAGTTGTTCAGCGGTTAATTTTGCAGGAAATTGATGTAATACATCCACAATCGAGTGTACGTTTGAACCAATTCTTGCAATGCTTGATTATCCGCAACCAAATCGTTTAACTGTTCGTTATTCATAAGCTGCATAGCCTTTCACAAAAGCTGGCGTGTTTGAGTCAGCTCTAAATGCGATAAAAGTGCGGTCGAAATAGTTTGCGCTTTTTCCCTCAATTGTCACTTCTGTGTAGGGATCAATCTGTGCAGAGCGATAAAAATTTCATCGACTAACAGGATCATAGTCAAACCATACGCCGAGTGCATCCCCCGCTTGGTAATGAAAGATCTGAGCAGCTAAATCAAACTCTAAATGACGAACATCTTTATCAGACTGACGACCAGGTAATTTTTCTGGTTGGTGATTAACGTTGCAGAAAATGGATTAGCTTTATTAACTTTCCTTAGCTACCGGTGCGGTTGTAGCAGTACCAATACTTTGCACAGCCGGTGAAGCCCTGCGCAGCCTTTTCTTTACGATAGCCACAATATCTCTGATCCATTGTTCGCGGTTTGACTGTAATCTAAATCACATCCACTCGCTAAATAAACGCGTCGCGCCTAATTCAGCTAAAACGCTGATCAAAATCCTTGCCTGCTTGGCAGAAATTTGGATAGAACTATCCCTAATCAACACAGCAAATTGCAATTCGGTGAGTTTTTGTGCTTTTTACCGTTTAATAACGCGCAATACCACACCTTCTTCCGGTGGCTCGCCTTCACCTTGCGTAGAAGTCACTAAGAGCGGTATTTTTCATCAGCATGGTTTTCGCTTTATAATCTTTTTAAAGCGATACGTTTCACGCAATACCGGCTTCTGTAAGCTCTGCAGCAACTTTATCTGCCACCGATTTAGCATTGCCGGTTTGGGAGCCTGAAAGCACAGTAATTGAAAAAGGTTCTGCCAGGAGTGCGGTCAATTGCGCAAATGTTGCCCTGACCTGTTGTTCTACACCGAAGCTTGCGACCATGCATAACCGGAAAGCCATGCCAATTGAAGAGGAGTTAGCGTTGGTAGAGAGATTCAGGTATTTCTGTTGGTAATGGATTGTTGTGTTGCATGGTTTCCCCACAAAAATGAGTAATATCAGTAAATTCACATATTAAAAAGAGCGCACTTAGAGAATCATACCGGCTGCTACTGTGTTATAAGTTGCTTCATCAACTAAAATAAAAGCGCCACCAGCAATATTTTTCTTCGTAAGTTTGTGGCAACAATCGGTTTCTAAACTTAAACGCACTCTAGCAATATCAGTTTCATCTTTAAGGCTGTGCACCACTTTCTTGTTCTAGTGTATGAACGTTGCTTACACTTTCAATTTCACTGATTTTGCTTAAATACGGTTTGCGTACCATGTTTATGTAAATATTTACGGGCGGTATTTGATGGGCGTTCATCAAACCAACAAATTGTGACTTCAAGTTGTTTTTGGTGTGAAGTGGTGAACTTTCATCCACAAATAAATCACCACAGGGAAATATCAATATCGCGATCTAAACGTAAGGTAATCACTTCCCCAGCCACCGCCTGTGTCACCTCACCTTTTGGCGTAATACTCAGTCCACTGGCGGTTAATCCATTCGGTTCAATTCGAATAGTCTGCCCCTGTTGCGCGGAACCGCGCTCAATTCGACCTTGATAACCGCGAAATCATCAGACTTTATCCGCATCCTGACGCACGACTAATTACACCGGAAAAATAGAAATCAGCATTGGAATGGCTCACCTCATCTACACTTGGTAAATTTTCTAAAATGGTGAGTAAAGGTTCACTTTTCTGATACCAAGGGTGCTTTCACTTGCATATGCCTAGGTTATCGCTAAAGCAATGCAGATACCGGCACAAAATGCACATCTTTTTAAAACCCAGCATGTGCGCCAATTGACGATACGCCTCCACAATGGCATTGAATTTTTCTTCGCTGTAATCAATAAATCCATTTTGTTTACCGCCACTAAAAATGTGCGAGCATTTAATTGACGTAAAATTGCTGAATGACGTTTGGTTGTGGTAAGAGTTGTAACGTTTTTCATCAAAAATTCAGCTGAGAAGCATCAATTAAGACGATTGCAGCAGATGCTGCACTCAACTCCTGTCACCATGTTACGTGTATTGCTCATGTCCTGGGGTGTCGGCAATGATGAATTTACGTTTTGCCGTAGAGAAATAGCGATACGCCACATCAATGGTGATGCCCTGTTCACGTTCTGCTTCAAACCATCTGTCAAAATAGAAAAATCAATAGCTTCTTTATTACCTTTTTCTTTCTGCGTTAAGGGTCTTTAATTTGGTCAGTTAATAACGCTTTACTATCGTAAAGTAAGCGGCTGATTAAAGGTGCTTTTCCCGTCATCTACACTACGGCAGTAATAAAACGAAGTGGAGTTGAATGTTGTGTCATATTTCTTTCGTATATTCTGTTAATTATTCTTTTGTATTTCATCATCTTTGAATCATGCCCCCATATAAATCGCTGAACGAGTCTCAATTTTTAGAAAAATTTGTACTGTTTGAGCGTAGCGAGTTTATAAATTTTTCGTTAGAAAAGTGAAAACAAAGTGAAGAGGACGATTGAGTGGGGTGTGTTCTTTACTACTTTCTTGCACAGCAAGAAAGTAGAAATATAAAAATACCCTTCTTTTTCCGTTTTCTCCATGGCGGCTTCGCTGGCAGTCATCTGGACAAGTCGCGCTGCGTTCAGAAATGTCGGCAATAGCGGTTTCTTCAATAATTTCTAATGGTGTTGATGCGGTGCTCGCTACCGGACAGGTACAGCTAATATCACCCACAGTACGGAAACGAGACATCTAATACTTCGCTGACTTCATTTGGCAATTTAGAGGTTAATGGTGTCACTGAGTGCTAACAAACCTTTACGACGTACAACTTCTCGTTTATGGCTTACTAACGTCAGGCAATTCAAATTCTCACGAGCGATATATTGCCAAATGTCTAATTCCGTCCAGTTGGAAATCGAAACACTCGCATTTTCACCTTTATGCAATTTAGCATTGTACAGAGACCATAATTCCGGACGTTGTGCCTTAGGATCGATTGGCTGAACTCATCACGGAACGAGAAAAATTCGTTCTTTAGCACTGAGCTTTTTCCCTCATCACGACGTGCACCGCCCATCAAGGCATCAAATCCATTCTCTGCAATGGTTTCTAATAAAGTGACCCGCCTGTGCCGCATTACGCGAATCCGTTTCTTTGCGTAATACCACCGTGCCTTTGGCAATGGAATCTTCCATGCCCAACGACTAAGCGAAACGTTAAGTTTTGCCATTTGTTCATCTCGAGTGGATCACTTCTGGATAGTTATGGCGGTATCAATATGCCACCAATGAGACGGTAAAATGTACCGGACGATCACTAACTGAAATGCTTTACGGGCTAATGCCTGTAATACCACGAATCCTTTCCACCGGAAAAAGCAACGCCGGGTTTTCACGTTCCGCGACGACTTCACGAATAATATGAATCGACTCCGCCTCGAGCCAGTCTAGATGTTGGTTGTTGAGTTCAGTTTTTGTCATGTTTTTGCTTCCTATATTTTTCTACTTATGCTAATCCATTCCTTACTATCTTTTACTCTCCCACCACCAGCGGCGGCGCGAATATCTTCGCCCTGTTTAACTAGCGGGTACAAGGGTTCTACAGCAATGCTTGGAAAAACCTTGATGGTAAAAAGATCGTTATAAGGCACATTGTTCGCTAAAGATATAAGCCCACACATCTGTTTCTGACCAATCAAAAATAGGATTGTATTTATCAATACCACGAGACTAGATCTTGCTCAGCAAAAGGGAGCGCAGTACGTGTAGCGATTGTTCTCGACGTTGTCCGGTCAACCATGCATCTGCACCTTGAATCGCGCGATTTAACGGTTCGATTTTTACGGATGTGCAACACTCGCGACGTAATTCCACGCTTTCAAAGCAGTTTCCCTTTTCTCTTCCTCGTGGCGAGTCACTTCATCAACAATCGGCTGAAAGCGTTCATGTTGAAGATGTGGATAGACTTTCTCAAGGTTGTCTAATCAAAGTTGACGTATCTTGATGGAGTAAACAGTATCTAAAGTAAAAATACCAATATCTAAGTTTTCACGTGCAATGACATCAGTATAGCCATCATCTTCTACGGCTAAACTGCTGGCAGCGTGTATTGTGATGGCTATCAGCTATTTGATGTAAACGTTGCTTCAATGTGGCTGTGCTCAAACGCTCTTGTACATCAAAAGGCTAACAAGTGGAATTTGCCAAAAGAGTCGGTTTAAATAAACTCATCATCCACTCGCCACGCCACTTGACTGATGGTTAGACTTTCTAAAGGTAAAGTGCAGTTGTTTTTGACGTTGTTTTCTTCTCCAAACCACGCTAATTGTTCGTGTAATTTCACCACTTCTCCCACACAATTAAGGCTGGTGTCTCTGCTTTTTCAGCTAATTCAGCTAAATTTGCAAGTGTGCCAATCGCTGTTTTTGAGTAAGTTGAGTACCTTGGCTGATAATCGCAACAGGCGTATTCGCAGCTCGACCATATTAGTTGTAAACGTTCAGCAATGACTTGAGCTTTTAACGTCCCCATATAAATAACTAAGGTTTGATGACTTCTGCTAAGGGTTTTGCCATTCAATATCAGACGCATCGGCTTTACGATGACCTGTCACAAAAATGGTACTGTGTATAATCTCGGTGAGTTAATGGGATGCCAGCATGAGGCTGTTGCGCCAATACCCGCTGTAATACCGTACAACCGAAAATGGAATTTGATGTTGAGCTAATACTTCTAATTCTTGCATACCGCGTCCAAAAAAACGAAAGGATCGCCGCCTTTTAAAGCGCACTACTCGCTTGCCTTGTTGGGCGAGGGTTAATAACAATTGGTTGGTTTCATCTTGTGCGACAGAACGACCATTGGCAGTTTCACATACGTTCTGCATCACGGCAGATCAAGAAGAATCTCATCAGAAACCAAGGCATCGTAAAGCACTACATCAGCTTGTTGGATTTCCTGTAAACCGTTAAGGGTTAGTAAACCCAGCATCGCCAGGACCTGCACAGCTAACAAAAACAAAACCACCTTGATAGTTATTTTCTAGTTGCTCAGCCAATTCCTCTTCAGCTTGAGCCTCTTGTTGATTCTTAACGAGGACTTGCAAAAACGTCCGCTAAACATTTTTCCCAAAAACGGCGACGTTCGGTGATCGATGCCAATTTTTGCTTTACTTGATCGCCACTTACAGAAATCTCAGCGATTTTGCCTAAATGTTGTGGCAATAATGCTTCAGTTTCTCACGTAATAAACGGGCTAATACTGGCGCCTTTCCACCACTCGAAATCGCGTTTGGATCGGATTACGATCAATAATAGAAGGAAGATAAAGCTACAATGAGGGTTGATCATCCACCACATTGACTAATTTATGTTGGCTGTCGGCTAAATGGAAAATGACGGTGATTTAATACCTCATCATTTTGTTGCCGCGATCACTAACATCACCGTTCTCATTTGTTCGGCATTAAATTCTTTCGCAATCCAGCACTTTATTTTGACGTTCAAAGCTCCTTAACTCTTCATTTAATTGGAGAGCAACAATACGGACTTGAGCATTTGCTTTTGAGGTAACAACCCAACTTTACGAGCAGCCACTGAGACCACCGACAACAAGTACCGGGACGACCAGTTAAATCAGCAAAAAGTGGAAAATAATTCATGGGTATCACTCCTATTTATTCACTTTATCAGCACTTGTGCACTGATATATGAACGATCAAATAAGCCGTTATCGACAAAAATGTTTGTAGTAATCGCCTCCCACGAACCAAAACGTTGGTTCATCAGAATCGATTCACTTCTGGGAAAAAGTGCGGTCGTTTTAGCAGCATATCTGTCGGACGGAAATAATTTTTGGGCAGCCAGTTCCTGTGCTTGGGGTGACCATAAATAGCTCAAATAATCATGCGGAGAAGTTGATGCAAACCATCTGCCTGCGTATTTTTATTTCACTTCGCCATAGAAATTGGGGTATAGGCCGTTATACTTGGGTACCACTTCAAAGCTGTTTTCGCCCAGTGTTTTGAGCGCTAACGCTGCTTCATTTTCTGGAGCAATTAAAAACATCACCGATATTACGCTGCGTAAAAAGAAATACAGCACGCGCACCGCCTCTAAAACCGGCACATTTCTTAGTAGGCGTAACATAAAATCTTGTGGTTTATCACTATGCTGTTCGGCATAAAGCTAAAAGCCGATAAATAAGCAAAGCGCCCATCCTGAGGTTTTTCAGGATTAGCAAAAGACCACTTGACATCATCACGTACAAATCAGACCAGTCTTGAATGTGTTTTGGTTTCTTTTCCTCACCAAAAAGCACCATCACTGACCCAAAAGGAACTGCACCATTCGGTAATACTTGCTGCCAATCCGCATTCACTAAGCCTTTTTAACTAAAGCGTCGATATCATTACTTTTAGTGTCAGTGTCACCACATCTGCAGGGCGAAAGTCATTTGCACACGCCGAGCACCTGTTTTGCTGGCGCCACCATGCGATTAGTGAAATCATCACATCTGAGGAAATTCACGTTGAAACGATGTGCTATATTCATATAGAAATCACGAATCACGTCATAGGACACATTCAGTAGCACTGTTTTTGTTCCGTACTGGTATGCCATAAACAGGCTGCCAAGACAGAAAAGCACTGAAAATAAAAAGCAATTTTTCATTTTGCTCTCCTCCGTTATTACCCTCAATTTCGTGTGGCTTTAAATTTATATCGCAAAATGTTAAGTACAAAAAATAACGAAAAAGCATTTTTATAGAACAAAATGAAATATAAAACACTCAAAGCCAAACGATTCCTTATTTCACTTTGGAATATTAAATAAATTTCCGTTCTTGCCATTATGGAAAGAGCGGTTATTTTTCTGAACATTTCAAAAACACACAAAGCTTAGGTATTTATCTGTTGTGAAGGTGGGATAATGAAAACCGTATTGCAGGATTTAAACGAAGTATATTGATTACATTAGTCTGGCTCGACTCCAATGGTATTAGTGCCATTAACATTGCTTGTGCTCACTGCCTGGCAATTAAAAATGGGCTGATATCGTTTCAAAATCATCACGAGTGAACGAGTGATCTCATCTTTAACGCTATCCTTTTGAAATGGCGGTAATCGCGACGTTAATTAATATCGTTTTTGGCTTTTTATTAGCATGGGTTTTAGTGCGTTATGACTTTCCGGTGAGAATCTCGTCAACGTGCGTTGGTGGATTTACTTTTTGCTTTACCCATGCCGTTGCTGTGTATCGCACTCGCCTTTTATGCTCCGACTGGACTGATTGGGCAATGGTTAAAGCCATTTAGGGATTCAACTCCGCTTATACTCAAGTGGTATTGCGATTGCGCTGAGTTTTTGTCAGCTTGCCTTTTACCGTTCGAGCGATTCAACCCGTATTAGCAAAATCTCGATCCTAGCATGAAGAAGCAGCTCAAATTTTAGGTGCATCCAGATTAACGACGTTGCGAAAAGTCATCATCCGGCGGTATTGCCTGCATTAATAGGTGGCGCAGGTATGGGATTTGCGCGATCGCTTAGTGAATACGGCTCGGTAATTTTTATTGCAGGTAATGTGCCACTTGTATCCGAAATTGCACCATTGATTATTATGTCAAAAACTTGATTTATATGACGTGCAAGGTGCATCTGTGGTTTGCATTATTAATGCTTTGCCATTTCATTTCTGTTGATTTTATTCATTAACTTGGCGCAGTGGTCTGCTGCCAAACGCATTAGTCCAATTCGATAAGAGGGTATTTATGAAAAAGCCAATCATGGCAAAAATGGATCTTAATTCTGACCGCACTCAGTTTTTTACGATCATATTATTGCTCATTATTTACCGTATTCTATTCAGCCCTTGAACAAGGAATTGAGTCATCGCTGCATTAAAAGAACCAGAAGCCTTAGCAGCTATTTGGCTTACGATTAAAGTCTCTTTAATTGTATTACCTACTAACATTTTTATCGGTGTGGTTATGGCTTGGGCTGTTGCTTATTTTGACTTTAAAGGAAAAAGCTTATTAACCCACTACTCGATCTCCCTTTTCCATTTCACCAGTGGTGGTAGGATTAATGTTCTTACTGCTGTTTGGGTTAGATGGACTTTTGGGGCGCATGAAAGCTTGCTGAACACTATATTCGTTTTTGTTTGCTACCAAGCATTGTTATCGTGACTTTATTCAGTTACCTTTCCACTTATTGCAAAAATCATTAATTCAACCATGTCAGCTACAAGGCACAAGTGAGGAACAAGCTGCGTTAATCTTAGAGTTGCATCCACTTGGCAGCTTTTTTCTGGCACGTAACGCTACCAAAAATAAAATGGGCATTAATTTATGGTGTGATTTTAAGTAACGCTCGTGCAATGGGTGAATTCGGTGCCGTGAGTGTTGTATCTGGGCATATTCGCGGTTTGACTAGCACAATTCCGCTTTGTGCAGAAATTAGTTCAACGAATATCAATTTGTTGCCGCATTTTACTTGCACCAGTTTATTAGCATTAATCGCGAGTGGAGACACTGGGATTACAAAATGTAGTGAGATATGGAAAAGAAAAAATCCAAGAATAACATGCGAACACAATACATGACAATCAAAAATCCAGCAACTAAACAAACACTTTTCGGACAGTTTCACGCGTTGAAAGATATCAACTCAGCTTTCCGGAAAAATCAGCTAACCGCCTTGCTTGGGCCTAGTGGTTGTGGACAACGCTATAAGGATCATTGCCGGATTAAATTTGCTGATAATGGACACATTTGGTTTGGTGAAAAAGAGGTGACTCAACTTTCAGCTGCTGAACGCGGTGTCGGCTTTGTGTTTCCAGCATTATGCACTATTTCAAAATATGACCGTCTCTTTGACAATGTCGCTTTTGGCTTAACGGTGAAACCTCATGAAACGTCCCTCTGCAGGAGAAATTCGCGAAAAAGTCACCGCACTTTTAAAGCTAGTAAAACTTGAATGGCTGTGCGATCGCTACCCTAATCAACTTTCAGGGTGGACAAAAAACAACGGATAGCCTTAGCTCGCTCCCTTGCTGTTCAACCGAAAGTCTTACTACTTGATGAACCCTTTGGTGCATTGGATGCTCAAGTTCGTAAAGAATTACGTCGTTGGCTGCGGAATTGCAACATGAACTCAATGTGACCAGTATTTTTCGTTACCGCGATCAAGATGAAGCATTAGATATGTCTCGATCGCATTGTGGTGATGAATAAAGGTCAAGTGGAGCAAATTGATGAGCCTAGCCAAATCCATCATGCACCACAAACCCCTTTCGTCACACAATTTGTGGGAGATGTTAATGTGTTCCACGGACACATTGATCAAGGCAATTTAGTCATTGGTGAATTTGCTCATAATTTACAAACACATAGCAATGCGACTCATGCAGTCATAACCAATCTGCAACGGCATATATTCGCCCTTACGAACTGACGCTTTCACGCGAATCTCATAATGCCTTAGCGAGTGGTATGATTCATCATATTAATGCTATTGGTTTTATCGTGAGAATTGAAGTGGAAAGCTCTGCAAACAGAACAACCGATTGAGGTGATTCTTACCAAAAGAAAACTCATCTCAATGCGCAGTATAAAATAGGTGATCATGTTTTATCTCGTGCCGGATAAATTAAATCTATTTCAAGAAATGAATATTTAGAAAAAGCAAAAGTGCGGTCAAAAATCAACCGCACTACATTTAAAGGAGAGAATTATTTTTACCCTAATTGTGGTAAAACGGAATCTTTCCCTGTAGTTAAGAGGCCTACTTGAGAATAGATGCTAATTTTCCGCGTGTATCTGCTACGTCTAAGTTACGCATGGTTAATTGACCAATACGATCGATTGGATCAAATGGTGCATTTTCCACTTTTTCCATACTTAAACGCTCTGCCGCATAAGTTAAGTTTGGTGATTCCGTATTTAAGATTGAGTAGTCATTACCACGACGAAGTTCTAATGTCACTTCACCAGTCACCGCACGAGCGAGCCCAACGTTGTGCTGTTTCGTAACATTAACGCATGGATCAAACCAACGACCTTGGTATAACAAACGACCTAAACGTAAACCGTTGATACGATATTGTTCAATAGTATCTTTCATTGTGAATACCAGTTACTAAACGTTCATAAGCGATATAGAATAATGCCATTCCCGGTGCTTCATAAATACCGCGTGATTTGGCTTCGATAATACGGTTTTCAATTTGGTCTGACATGCCTAAACCATGACGACCACCAATGCGATTTGCTTTCTAAGAAAAGATCCACCACGTTGCAAATGTTTTTTGCCATTTAATTCAACTGGCACACCTTCTTCAAAGCGAACAGTTACCACTTCTGGTTTCACTTGAATATTTTTCATCCCAAAATGCCACGCCCATAATTGGTTTCACAATTTTAATACCAGTGCTTAATTCTTCTAAGTCTTTCGCTTTCGTGTGTCGCACCTAACATATTAGAGTCAGTTGAATACGCTTTTTCTACTGACATTTTTGTAGTCAAAACCATTTGCGATTAAGAATAGACATTTCAAACGACCGCCCAACTCATCGATGAATTGTTGATCTAGCCATGGTTTGTAAATTTTTAAATTTGGGTTTCGGTTAATAAGCCATAACGGTAAAAACGCTCAATATCGTTACCTTTGAGTTGAACCATCACCCCAGATATTCACATCATCTTCTTTCATTGCCTGTATAAGCATCGTACCGGTTACCGCACGACCAAGTGGTGTAGTGTTAAAATAGGTTGCTCCACCAGTCGAAAATATGGAATGCACCACATTGAATAGCCGCAATCCCTTCATGGGACTAACTGCACGACAATCCACTAAACGCGCATTTTCACATCATATTCCACTGCTGGGAATTGCATTGTAATCATCTTCATCTGGTTGACCTAAGTTTGCTGTATAAGCATAAGGTACTGCACCTTTTTGACGCATCCAAAGTAATGCCGCCTGGTATCAGCCCGCCTGAAAAAGCGATACCAACTTTTTGACCTTTAGGTAAATGTTGCAGAATCGTATTTGACATATTTTATTTCCTTCATTGTGGTTATGGTGAGTGAGTCTTTAAAAAGTGCGGTCAAAAATCACTGCGCTTTTTCTAACTATCATCAGGATTTGGATAACGATAAGAAAGCCTAAATCTCGACAAATTTTATCTGCCATAATGAGTTCGTTTCGATCCGAATCACTACATTCAAATTGTGGTATGGGTAAATCATAAAATACTGCTGCTTTTTGTGTAATATTCTGCTCTAGTAGGGATGAATTGCGCGCAAAGATGGTAAGTTCGCAATCCATTTGGATTCATGAGTAAGGCAGTAATAGCTTGGATGCAATCCTCTAGATACACCAAATTAACAGGCGAATTGCCCTGTTTTAAGTGTGTTTTCCTGCTAAGAATTTAACCGGATGGCGTTGCTTTACCAATTAATCCTCAAGTCGAAGAATATCGCAATGACGATATTTCCTGATTGGAACAAAGCATCATTCTGCTTGTATCAGTGTTTTCACCCATTTTGTTTCAGCTGAACGTTGAGAACCTTCATCAAATTGCGAAATATCAGGAAAAACAGAAGTTGAACTGGTAAAAATCAAATGCTGCACGCCGTGTTTCTTGGCTTGATTAGTTAAAAAGCAAGATATTCACTATACTGTTGAGAAGAAAAACGGCCAGGTGGTAAGGTGAGAATAGAGCATCTACATTAAAGGGGGAATATGGTGCTGATAAACGTTGTCATTTCGTCAGAAAGCGAAAAAGGATAAGTTTCAATACCTATTGATGCAATTTCTGAGCATCATTAGGGGATTGTTTTGAGCCTTTTACACACCAACCAAGTTCTTTTAAGTGTCAGCGCCAGCGAGTAACCTAACCAACCTAAACCAACTATCACAACAGATTTCATACTCTTTTTATTCCAATGTATCCAAAAATCTCTGCTATTCTAAAGCATAGCAGGGGTTTATTAATGTTATTTTGTTAATAAATCCAAGGCCTCTTGATATTTAGCCACCGTTTTTATCAATCACTTCTTTTGGTACTTTCGGTGCTGGCGGTTGTTTTTATTCCAACCACTTTGCTCCTAACCAATCTCGTACAAACTGCTTATCAAATGAGGCGGTTGTGCCTGTCTTATCGTATCAACTGACCAAAACGGCTAGAATCCGGTGTTAATACCTCATCCATTAAAGTGAGCGTGCATTTTCATCTAAACCGAAATTCAAATTAGTATCACAAATAATGCCACCTTTAGTCAGCACATATTTTGCTGCACTCAGTATAAAGCGCAATTGCTTTTCTCTCGCTAGTGCCGCTAACTCTGCAATTGCTTTTTCACATTGTTCATAGCTGATATTGATATCGTGATTACGCTTCTTCTTTACTTGATGGCGTAAAAATTGGTTCTGGTAATTTAGCCCTCAACTAATCCTTTCGGTAATTTCAACCACAGATGGCCCCTGTTTGCTTGTAATCTTTTTAGTCCACTACCGTTAAATAACCACGCACGATAGACTCAATTTTCAATTGGAGTTCAAACGTTTGCAAACCACTGCGCGATCTTTTACTAAATCAGCCTCTTCTTTTGGCAACACATCATAAACTAGAATCGTCGTAAAATGATTCGGCATAATATGAGCTAACTTATTGAACCAGAAATTGAAATTTGAGGTCAGGTTTCACCTTTACGTGGGATAGGATCATCTAAATCACATCAAATGCAGACAAACGGTCACTGGCGACCATTAACATTCGTTTATCACTCGATCTCATAAAGATCACGCACTTTTCCCGAATAGATAGACTAAAGTTGTGTCATTGCTTTGCACCTTTTAATTATAAGAATAAAAATCGGTGGATATTGTACCATGCACTTTTAGCGCAAACGTTGCTATAAAATAAAAGCAAATAAAAAACGTATAAAGCCTGTGTATATCACTGTCCTTATCTCAAATTGCCTTGGTGCTCCACGGGTGATGATATTCGTTTGATTGCACCTTTTAAATTTAGCGCCAGTGAATCTACTGCACCTGCTAGTTAAATTGGTTAAATTACGCCTTTTAAGTTAGCTTTATGAAAGTTAGCCCACTAGAATTTTGTATATGAAATCAGCGCCTTGCAAAATTCGCATTGCTAAGTTTGCATTGGCAAGATCTGAATGATAAATGATTTGTCTGCCAAAATCTTATTGAAATCTTGTCCACCTAGCAGCGTGCTTTATCTGAAGATCGATCACCACTAGGGATATATGTCGTTTCGCCGTTGCGAGTAATACTATGCCATTGACAGCGTACTGCCAGAATGGATTTGCACTGATTCTCCGCCATCCGTTGCGCTAATAATACCCAGCTTAACTGATTGATGATTATCAGCTTGAGCATAGCTCGATAATGCTAACGATAATGCTTAATAACTAATTTTGAATAAACGTGCTTCATGTTTACCTTCCTTCATGTTTGCTAAATAATTAACGACTTGGTTCCAAAGTTAATAATCGTCTAATGGATCATCTTCCTGTAATATTGTTATAACTTTTCGTGGCTTTTCTGTATCAAACCCCGCAATATTTTTCAGTTTTGCCTGTATGCATACGATTAGTATCTGTTGTGCTAAACTGGACTTGTAACTTTGTTGACATTCGTGCATCACATACTATATGTGCCACCCGTTGTTCTTCTTGATAACAAAATCAGCAACACTTTTTGGCTTCAGCACCGCACTCTGCAGCTAATTGATATAGACAGATTGCTACAAAATTTGCACCAACATCAACACCTTTATGGAAACGAACCCTTCGTCATAGCTTGCACTTGGAGTCACCCACGCAGGAACGTCTCTTGAGTTCACCGATCACCTACATTTGGTGGTGAAGAAACAGTTTAGAGCACCATTTGAACTGCTTGCTCATTTTGGCGATTTAATATAATGCCGTTGATTTAGTCTTGCAGCAGGGCTTCTAAGCTAATCGCTTTTTCATTCAACGTTGGGCACAATGCATAATTCCCTTTTTGGAAATGTTGGTGGCTAAAAGCATTCACTGACGACATGATCACCCATAACTGCAACATCGATGTAACAATCTTTCAGACTTTGCATTAAATTGACTTAAGCCTTTTGGTATCCAATAGCCTTTGCACATATTGCTCAGACATATTTTAGAAGATACTTGCTAAATATTTAATAGCTCTAGCAGAAAATCTCTTGGTAATTTCACTAAACAACAAATGAGCGTTTCGCCATAACGCTTTTTGGATTATTCTGTACAAAATGATCAAATTCATCATAAGCATTTTGATAATCCTTATTACGGTAGCAACAAATTCCATAAAACCCCCGTATTTTGCTCTTGCTGAACGGTTGAATTCTAGCTCAATCGGCAATAATCACGATTGTGCGCGAAAACCGGAATCGCTATGAGCACGACAAAGTAATTTAGATGCTGAATATTTTTGACATATCGTCCCCAATAGTTATTTGTTTACTTCGCTTGATAACTCACTGTTTTGGATACCTTTTAAATCATCACCAAAGATTGTTTTAATTCTCAGATAACTCATTCATATCCTTCACTTTAAAGCGGATTCAAGGCATCCCCAAAGTTATCTGAGCTTATCAGATACACTATAATATGAGCCATATACATCCACTTTCTTTACCTTTTCATTTAAACTTAAAATGTAAATGCATCAGAGCCTGCGAATTTTCAGTGGATTATTTTTAGAGGTTCTGCCCTCTCCTTGGATAGGATTTGGATAAGCCTGAGTAATGCTTTTCGATGCGTCTTGGTAGAAACACGCTAAATAAGTTGAATCTCTATCACATTAACATCTAACTCTAATGCATCACCTCGACGATAAGATGACTTATTTAAGTTAATGCCTACATTAATTGGTGCATCTTTATCAGAATTTTAGTACTGGATACCCTCCTCGGGTTGATCTTCTTTATCATCTGATGCTTCTACTCCTACTTTCTTAAAGTTACCATTTGCATCTGTTTTTACATAATTTTTCATTAAGCGTTCATAGCTTTTCGAAATTAATAAAACCAGAAGGTGTCGCTTTATTATCTGGAATACCGATAATGCATCACGGAATTCTTTTGAACTCTTGCCTTCTACTTTACCGCTGTAATAACCCTAAGTTTTTCAAGCCAGTTTGGAAGAATTGCTGCTACTATCTCCCATTCCAGTACCAATCTAACAATTCACGTTGGAATTCAGGATGAGCTTGGTCAAGCGATAAACATTGCAAATAAGGCGCTAGTTAATTTACCCACTAACTCTATCGTACCTAAATCAACTAAGGTTGCATTGAACCTCAGCCCTTGAAAGCGCTCGTTCTAAAGAAAACTGAACACCTGTTTTTCTTAATTTTTGCGCAACATCAGGTCCAAAACACCAGCAGCAACAATTTCGTTAGATGAATCAATACCCGGATAAACGTACGGGTTAAAAATACCCCATAGCTGCAACTCCAGCAATGCGGTTGTCATCAAAATCACCACGAAATACCAAGCTCACCATCTTCTGCATAAGACGGTCCTAAGCTATTGGACTTCGTAGTACATTCTGATCCATAAGATACTGCCCTGAAATATGAAAGTTGAGGCGCCGGAATTGCTACCTGCCCGTTGGTAATAAAGATTTGTTAATAGTCCTGAACAGGTATCTTGTTTAAAGGATCGATTTTCAAAAATCAGCGACCTAGCACCACTAATTTTCGACATTTGTGACAACGCAGTCATAATCATTCGCTTTGCACTACACCAGCTTTAGTTGATGGATCTTTATGGTTTTCTGCAATAACTGTTTCGCAATATTGCTGACGTAGACAATCATCCTGAATTTAAACTATCACTGAAACTTGATGTCGATCTAACTGGTTTCTGCAGGGAGGTTATGAGTCGTTGTTGAGCCAGTATATGGTCTATCTTCTTTTAGATGTAGCAGATAAGAGACACCCAACTCGATTAGAAATCAAAACATAAATAATAGTTCGAGAAAAGATTTCATAAGATACCTTAAGTTATTATTAATTATTTACAGACATTAATCACATCACTTTAACTAACGACAACATTATTATTTTTATTTTTAGGACCATATCGACCCAGAACTAGCACCTTTTGACGGTGGCATTTCCAACATTTGTGAGAACAATTTTTATGGAACATCCTCGATGAACTGCCACTAAGTGTTGTTATGACAGTGCACTGTTCTCAGCCTCATCTTTCCATCTCTATTTCCCATTTCGGTTCTTGACCACTTTTGAGCCTGAACTTCCATGAACTTTTGCTTTATCCAAAGGCCTAAACCTTTTCTTGAGTACAAGTTCACCATTTCCCATAAAAAGTATTTAGAGATACAGCCCCCAAATAGTATCAACATGTACTTTCATGACTTCGTCTCCAACAGAATCTTAAAACACATATTGGTTATTGGATAGCAATAACCAGTAATTTATTTATGACTATTCCTGCTATTAGAACTTAAGTTTTGTATAGCCTACTTCCCATAACTGCAGTATTAGCTCCCGCAGCTTGAATATTAGTGGTTTGAGTGTTATTACCACCGATGGTTACTTTTACCATGGTTAGGGTGAAATATTTTGAATCGCTTTACTCGCCCACGGCTGTATTGGCTTCCTGCACCTTGAATATTGGTAGTGTTTGAGGTGTTGTTACACCAATTTTAATTGCAGCATTAGTAGATAAAGCTAAACTTGCTGCAAAGATTGCTGCTGCACTAATCTTAACTAGATTTCCCTCGTGTTTTTCCTCTTTTTATTGAGCATTACTATGCTTGTCGAAATTAATGATTATTTAGTCAATCGGTAATTCTGAGCTAAAGATTAATAATCTTTAACAACAGAACCGATATTCACTTCAGATTTACCACCTGAAGGTAATGCAATTGAACCAACACTAGACTGACTGATTATAGCTTCCACCATCATTTACTGATGATCAATATTAATGCTGGCACCGCTGGGATGCTCTATTTACTAAGGGGAGCCATTACAACAACATTTTGGGTAGTTATTGTAACACTTCTTACCTGCGAGTAGAACCAACATTAATCATTGCACACCGCTGCCAGAAGAAGTTATTTCAGCTCACTAACGGTTACATTTGAGTGCTCCCATAAACAAACGTTGATACAGAGCAAACTCCAAATGCAATAAACATAATTGTTTAAAAACAAAAAGTTTGTTTTTCATTTTTACCTCAAGATTCCTCATGAGAAAATGTTATTCAATCAAAAGGATTGAAAAACTGAAATCGGTATATTTCGGTCAGGGTAATCTATCACGGCAAAATAAGCCAGTCATTAGACCAATTATTTTTGAACTATAATAAGTAACATATGTCGACTACTTTTTACTAAAAGTAAACAATGCATTTTTCAATACAAATAAAACATTTAGTTAAGTATTACAAATAACCATCCCTACTATCTGATAATTTTTACAAAATTAAAGACTAACAATCAATAAAAGAAAAACGATAAATTACAATAATGTTTCATAACATAACCAACGCAAACGCTTTGACAAGGTTAAAAATAAACAACCATCAATATTCTTTGTCAGCTAATTGAGCATAAAATCAATATTTTCCCAAATTTAATTTGAGCTCAATCTGAAAATCAGCGACAATGAGCATTATTTTAAAACAGAAGAAACAAGACAATGAGTTATCCATTAGAAGAAGTGAATAAACGTCCTTTGCATTTTGCGATTATTTCCCCACCACAACGCTGGTAAAACCACCATCTCGAAAAAGTATTGTTATACGGCAATGCCATTCAAAAAGCAGGCTCGGTAAAAGGTAAAGGCTCTGCACAGCATGCAAAAATCTGACTGGATGGAAATGGAAAAACAACGTGGTATTTCAGTACGACTTCCGTACGCAATTCCCTTACAATGAGTGCTTGAGTGAATTTATTGGATACACGGGGCATGAAGTTTTCTCGGAAGATACCTACCGCACTTTGACGACTGCGGATGGCTGCTTAATGGTTATCGACTCAGCAAAAGGGGTTGAGGAACGTACCATTAGAATTAATGGAAGTGACCCGTTTGCGCGATACGCCAATTATCACTTTCATGAATAAACTTGACCGTGATATTCGTGATCAATGGAATTATTAGATGAAGTGGAAAAGCGTATTAAAAATCCATTGTGCATAATTGCTTAGCCGATTGGTTGCAGTAAGTTGTTTAAAGGGTTTATCATTTATATAAAGATGAAACCTATCTTTACCAAAGTGGGCAAGGCTCTACAATCCAAGAAGTGCGCATTGTGAAAAGGTCTACATAGCCCAGAATTAGACGCTGCCGTAGGCGATGACTTAGCCAACAATTGCGTGATGAATTAGAGCTTGTAAAAGAGTGCAAGTAATGAATTTGATTTGGTTTTTTCCTAAGTGGTGAATTAACACCTGTCTTTTTTTCGGTACGACATGGGTAGCTTTCGGTGTCGATCATTTTCTTAGATGGTTTAACCGAATGGGCGCCTGCACCTAGCTCAGTCAAGCTGATACGCGTAAAAGTCTCAGCTGAAGAAGAAAAATTCATCTGGTTTTCGTGTTTGTGAAAATCCAAGCCAATATGGATCCCAAAACACCGCGACCGCGTGGCTTTCCTACGCGTAGTTTCTGGTAAATACGAAAAGGGATGAAACTTAAACACGTGCGTATTGGTAAAGGATGTGGTTATTTCCGATGCGCTCACCTTTTATGGCGGAGATCGTACCCATGCTGATGAAGCCTATGCTGGCGATATTATCGGCTTGCACAATCACGGTACGATTCAGATTGGCGATACCTTTCACACCAGGTGAAAGATCTGAAATTTACCGGTATTCAAACTTTGCGCCTGAATTATTCCGTCGCATTCGTTTAAAGATCCTCTTAAACAAAAACAATTGTTAAAGGCTTAGTACAACTTTTCTGAAGAAGGTGCTGTGCAGTATTCCGTCCATTAAGCAATAATGATTTGATTGTTGGCGCAGTCGGTGTGTTACAGTTTGATGTGGTCGTTTCTCGTTTTGAAATCAGAATATAACGTTGAAGCCATTTACGAAACTGTCAACGTCGCAACAGCTCGTTGGGTGGAATGCGGATAACAAAAATATTTGAAGGTTCAAACGCTAAAAATGAGCAAAAACCTGGCATTAGATGGCGGTGATAATCTCGCTTATGTCGCACCGACCTGGTGAAAACCTAAACCTTTGCACAAGAACGTTATCCTGATGTGACCTTCTTTAAAACAAAGAGAACATTAATTGTAATACAGTGCGGTCAAAATTTATAGTGAATTTGGGTACCGCACTCATAGATAAATAAAAATGATAGCTAAAGTGCGGTTAGAATTTAATCGCATTTTTATATAAAAAGAAATAGAAAATAAGATGGCTGGGGTGCTAGGATTCGAACCTAGGGATGCCGAGATCAAAACCCGGTGCCTTACCGCTTGGCATCTAACTGGAATGCTGATTGGAAATAAAGAAGATTTTCATTTAGATAGTATGGCTGGGGTGCTAGGATTCGAACCTAGGGATGCCGAGATCAAAACCAGTGCCCTTACCGCAGCGATACCCCAACACTATTTGACTGCAAGCTGATAAATGGTGCGGGACGAGGGACTGAACCACACACCTCGCAGCGCCAGAACCCTCAGTCTGGTGCGTCTACCAATTTCGCGAGTCCCGCAAATTTGGTGGCTGCGAGTTCGAGACTTGCGACCCCAACATTATGAGTGTTGTGCTCCAACCAACTGAGCTATGTAGCCATCATTTGCTTTACCTTATCGGCTTTGCGGGCGTACTTTATCCTGATTTGACCTATTCTCGTCAATCATGCAAAAACGGATTTTTGGTTAGTTGATTATAAATAAAACGCTTTTGCTATTTTTGTTCACATCAAGAACGGAGATCATTCCAACAAAACGCTTCCAATGTAAGGTGTTGAATTGCCCCTGGAATGTACCAATTAGATATTGTTCCATCAAGATATAAAGGCGTCGTGACAACCTATTTTCAGCAAACCTTGGCTCAATGTATAAAGGTTAGGCTCGCCTTTTATCGTCATCAAGAAAAAGTAATTCATTTTGTTTCGTCAGACACACTGCATTACGCTTATGATAGCTTTCTAAACTTGCTCGAAGTGCGATTCATTTTTCCATGAATAATCAACATCAGGCCTGATTGCAACGCAAAAGTCTGGCTTGAGTTGCTTTTCTGATACGCGCTGTTGTTAAAATGTAGAGTTTATTTCCAGCAATGGCAAAATACCCCATTAGGCTGCACATAGATACCTCTGCCTGATTTTGTATTTAACGCATTGGGCTCTTTTCTCGCTCAATCCATAACCCTGCAGGCACATTATTCATGCTATAAATGCCTGCATTCATGATCATTTTCACGTTATAGCTATCTTCAAGGCATTTTGAGGCGTGTTAAAGCTTTGATAATCGTTACCTTCAGCATCTTTTTCCATGTAGCTGCACTTCTTCAGGTTTAGCTTAGAAAAATCCGTAAAGTAATATTGCCATCATTAAAGGTTCGATATTCAGCTGGGGCTGATACACTCATCAATAGCGATAAGCTACCTAAAAGTGCGGTCATCTAATCGTTTTTCATTTTAAAGGATGGGTTAAATGCAAAAGCATTGGAAAAGGCGTGCAAGCCTTCCGCATTACCAGATTTCATCACTCGCTTGCATGGTTTGGGTTGGCGCATGAATGAGTTTATTCGTTAATTTATAACTCAATTCTTGCAGAATCTTTTCAGCATTCTCACCTGTTGAATTTGGTGTAAAGGCTTTTCGAGTAATTCTTGGCGGTATTCTCGCCTCATCACGATAATGACGGATCAAATTGAGAACTGATGAACCTTCAACCACTCAGAAATCAGTGCAGTTCTTGTGTAATGATATCTTGCGCTTGCTCGATGCTTGCTCACGTTGAGAAAAGATTGCGTTGAATAATATCTTGCAAATCATCTACGGTGTAATGATACACTTTCTAATTCGAGACGTTTTCATCAATATCACGTGGCACCGCAATATCCACCATCAAAGTCGGTTTAAATTGGCGTGCTTTTTCCGCAATTTCAGCCATTGCTTTTAGGTGATTAAAATATTCGGACTGCCTGTTGAGCTGATGACAATATCGGCGGTTGAGTGTTTGCAACTCATCGAGGAGAATATACTTCAATCACGCGTATTGGGCTAAGTCTCTACCAACTGTTCAGCGCGAGATAAAGTGCGGTTGCAATCATCAATACACCGTGGCGTAATAAATGACAGCTCACCAATTCAATGGTTTCCCCTGACCCCAACAAAGCAAAATTTGTAATTCACGTAAAGATTCAAAAATCTGAGCGCCAAACTACAAAGCTGCATAAGCCACCGATACAGCGCTTTCACCAATATTGGTTTCAGTGCGTACGTTTTGCTGTAGCAAAGGGTTTTTGGAACAAACGAAAGCGATGCTTGAAAGCGGAATATTCGCCGCTTGATAATAATCTTCACTGATTTGAACGCTTGTTTCACCTGTCCTAAAATTTGCGGCTCACCCAAAAGTAATGAATCCAAACCACAGGCCACGCATTAAATGATTTGCGGCTTGTTGATTTTTGATGTGTGTAAATACTTTTTATTTAATTCATCTACAGAAAGCTGATGAATATTAGCAAACCAATTTGTACAGTTCGTTTGCCATTGCTTACACTCTTGGGTGAAATTTGACGATGATGAAGATAAATCTCTGTACGGTTACAGGTGAAAAGAATAACCGCACTTTTCTGCCAAATCTTGTTGGTGAATTTGTTGTAAGAGCAAGCTGCCGCTTTTCTTCAGAAAAAGCGACTTTCTCACGAACAGCGACAGAAGCTGTATTATGATTAATACCTAGAACAAGAAGGGTCATAAAAACCTAATAAAAACAACCACTTTTTATGAAATATGCGGCTTAAGTAGAAAGTAAAAGTTTCGCTATTTTTAATGAATTGTTGAGAAGTGAGCAAATTTCAGAAAAACTCAAACAAATAACTAAAACGAGTTAAAACTTATCTTTTGCTAAACGCCATTGTGTAAATTCATCTAAATTTTTGCTTGTAAAACGGGTTAATTTGTTTCTCTAATCAATTGTTGTTGGCAAACTCAGTTTCCCCTCATGCTCGATAACGTTCCACTAAAACACGTTGATTTTTCGACCGCACTTTTTATCCGCCAATACGGTTTCGCATAAGCTAAATTACCCAGCGTATATTCGCGAGCCGGACAAACCACGGTTTCATTCTGGTAATTGGTTAAAACGTTGCATAGATTCAAACATTTGAGCAAAATTTCCCGTGAACAGCGTCCACAACCACCAGAAAATAACGCATCGCCGCAAAATAGATGCCCATCCACCAAATAGCTGACATGCCCCTGCCGTATGACCACCGCTGGCAGGACTTCAATATGATAATGTGCCGTATTAATCACACCAGTATCCACGATGTTGGTTAGCCCCCTTTGTTTGCACATTCTGTTGGACCGAAAACAGGCACATTAGGATAATATTGCTTAAACTCGCAACACCTTGCACGCGATCATCGTGATTATGGGTTATAACACCTCTACGTCTAACTTATTCGATTCTAAATGCGGAATTAAAGCGGAGTTATTTCTGGGATATCGATCGCAATTACGAGGAAATTTTCGATCTATAAAAGCCAAATATAGTTATCATTGAGTGCAGGAATAGGAACTAGCATAAATTACCTTATGAAAATAGGATTAACATTGAGTTGGAAGCCAAATGGCACAAACCACTTCTTTCCTCTGAAAGTTGTGCAAAGCGTTACCACAAGGTGAAGCCCTAGTGTAACGATATTAACACATTATTTTACAATGGACACCAAAAATTTTTGGGCTATCAAATTCTGAAAGTCGGTGCCTTAAGTGGCGAAGTGCCTTTGATTTGCTTTACGTCATCAAATTGTGTAGCTGACAGCGCATTTTTCCTACCACACTTTTTAAATAAGTGATAGCTTGCTCCAAGCATCGCCATTAGCCTTGCCTTTTATTGAAAAAGAAATGGATGCCTGCTTGTTAGCAAACACCTTAAATTTTGCACAAGATCCTCATCAAATATTGCGTGAAGCGCATCGCGTTTAAAGGATGACGGCTGGATTTTCATCACGTTGACTTTAATCGATGAGTCCAGTACTTTTCAAATCCAAAGTTGGGTGAGTTAAATTTCCGACAATATGCCTTGGCGAGTCATTGACTGGTTATCGTTATTAAACTTTTGATGTGATTGCAGAAGAAAGACTATCTATAAAACAAGAAAAGAGCTCGCTCTGCTCTCCGCTCCGGTGATCGTTGCCAAAAACGAACCTATCCCTTAACACTGAATCCAGGAAAGCGCAGGATCAAAAATGACGGCGTTTTTAGAGCCGGCAGGTGCATTTAAAGAAATAAGAACAGAATGATTGTTAGCACTTCTTTGATTACTGCAGAAGATGCGTTATTCATTACTGACTCAACGCCTTTTTCTGCTGCAGCTTGAGAAAGAATAATATTGGCTACGAGCCAATTTCTTGGTGAGTTAGCCGCTTTTAAATATGAAAGTAAAGGTTTGTCATTTTCGCTACGCGATGTTCAAAGTTTTTCGCATCCACGCCATGCACTGAAACAATACCGTTTTCAGCTGATGCTTTTGTTTTTATAAAGTTCGCTAGTTAAAAATCACTTGTCCGTTTGCTGCTTTTAAGTTGAACATAAATTGTCCGTCTTTAGCCACTTTTTAATTCATAAAATCCTTGAGCCATAATATCTCCCAATTGGTTGATTTGTTTATAATTTTACCTACACAGAAAATGCCTTTTCTGCATAGCTAATTTACCCTTAAAATCAAGGAAAACAAGAGCTAAAAAGGCGTATAAATTTTATGCTGATTAGCTCACTAAACTCCCCTATGATGCGGGAACTTTTTATAACAGGAACAATTATGACCGAACAAACATTTATTCTCGGCAAGATGCCGCACTTGAAGACAATGTTCAAAATTTCAGCAAAAATTGACGCACTTGGTTTCAATATCGAAAGCCTCTTGGCTTAATCCTGTACCAGATGTCTGGTCTGTACATTCGTGATAAGGATTGCCCACAATGTTTTTCTAACGGTAGAGCGCGAGCGAAAGCTGCATTAGCGTCTGCGTTAGGTGAATATTTCGAGACGTCTTTACTGTATTTCTTTGCTGATTTCTATTTGGGACGAAAGAGATTGCTAACGGTGATTTTGTCCATTATCCCCACTGAAAAATGGTTTCCTATTGAAGATGAAGACCTTTTGCCTCTAGGTTTTTTAGATGATTACTTATGGGATTATTTCGATCCGATCAAGAACTAACCCTGAATTGCTCGTGGATCTGCAATCCAGTAATTACGATCGCGGTATTGTCGCGATGCCTTATGTGCGCCAATCCGATCAAGAAACCGTCTATATTCCACAAAAGTATCATTGCAATTTGTATGTCTCTAATGGGATGTCCGCTGGTAACACAAAAAAATGAAGCACAGTGCAAAGGGCTTTCAAGTTTTTGAGCGCTATGTGAAAAATCGCATTGTGCAGAAGCCATCAGTCTTCCTGAAATTCCCAAAAATCCGTGATGGATCGTCTATCCATCTATTCAAAGCCTCTATTGCAAAATTAGGAGGAAGGCTTCCTATTTATGCCTTTGATGCGTCACTAGGGTGGCTAAATATCCTGTCATTTGTGTGTGTGCTTCTAGCAAATAATGGCGTGCTTTGCTTCTTTTGGTGCCATCAAATTTCCAAGTGGCATTGAGCGTACACGTGGAGCTTTTACAAGGTCGCAGTTAAAAGATCTCGATGTATTCTCGCCTCCATCATTTCAATAATGATGATGTGGCTGAACACGCCAACATGAAACACACTTCATTGATTCTAGTGGTTTAATTTCTTGGGATTTATTTAAAATACGCCAGATTATGAGTTTGTTGATTGGGTTTCTCAGGTTCAACACAAGAAGAATACTAGAAAACTTGATGGCAATCTTTAATGCGGAAGAAAAGAAGTCTATATCATGGATTACAACCACTTTTGAGACGTTTACGCTTGCCGCATTATCGCCTGGCATGTCTGATATCTATCCTGCTGATGACCTCATTTTATGCCAATAATAACATGGGTATGGACTGGCGTGAGATCTTTATTGGATCTACCACACCATCATCATGGTGCTCGAAACTTATGAAAGAATTGTTAGCAGAATTAGATGAGCAAGATATTGACGATGCCCACGTGTTCGCGAGATTTATCGGTATCGTTGCACCAAAAGCAAGCGGTTGGACAACATTACGTGTTGGTGAACTGAAATCGCATGCTACTTAGCATTAGGTGAATGGAATTAGCCTTAGATTGGGCCAGACTGGACGATGAATATGAACAGCTCTGTGTTTACGCCTAGAGCGTGCAAATTACTATCGTAGCCTTAATCAGTATCATTGGTGCATTTGAGACAATACTCGCGATCACAGCAATATCATACTGTGTTTGAAAGAATGTATGGCAAAGAAGCCGTTCAACAAGCTTGGGCTGCGGTGGCGAAAAAGGTAACCCGTTCTATAACGCAGCCAGTGGTGAAACGCTTGAAAACTTTAAAGAACACCAAGCTTTACTTGGCGCTTATGCTAAAGTACAAAAAGCCAAACGAGAAAATTGAAATGAGACGATTTTCTCTCAATCATCAGCCGGACTTAATGTCTGCCTTATTTATTCCGCATCAAAAACTGCTAAAATCAACCGCACTTTTCACACAAAAACGCTTAAATTTATGCTATAATCCGTCACAATTTTTGATCAAAAAGGAATAAAAATGACGGATTCAATCCATTCCTCTATTACCCCAGTCAATATTGAAGAAGAACTCAAATCTTCTTACCTTGACTACGTCATGTCGGTGATTGTTGGGCGTGCTTTGCCCGACGTACGTGACAGTTTTAAAAACCGGTGCATCGACGTGTGCTTTCTCCATGGATCAATCTGGCATCACTGCCGGCAAAAATACGTAAAAATCTGCCCGTGTGGTAGGTGATGTAATCGGTAAATATCACCCGCACGGTGATTTTGCGGTATACTACACCATTGTGCATATGGCAGCCGTTCTCATTGCGCTACATGTTGGTGGATGGGCAAAAGGTAACTTCGGTTCAATCGACGGTGACGCGCCAGCGCAAATGCATATACCGAAGTCCGTATCATCACCAAAGCGTTGTTAACTGGCTTGGATAAAGAAACCGTAATTTCTCGCCAAACTACGATGGCGAATTAATGATTCAGATGTGTTACCAACCCCGTATTCCGGCACTTTTGCAAACGGTTCTTCCGGTATTGCGGTGGGATGGCAACCAACATTCCACCACACAACAAAATGAAGTTTTAGATGGCTGCTGAGCTATATTGATAACAGAAAACATCACCATTGATGAGTTGATGCAATATATCCCAGGCTCAGACTTTCTAGACAGCAGCATTAATTAATGGTCGTAAAGGGATTGAAGAAGCTTATCGCACTGGATGCGCGGCAAAGTGTATGTTCGCGCTCGTGCTGGCGTAAAACCACGGATAAGGCAAGAGCAGATCGATTGTGACCGGGATTGCCTTATCAAGTGAACAAAAGCCAAATTAGTGGAAAAATTGCTGAGCTTATCAAAGATAAAAATCGAAAGGCATCAGCAATATTATCGACCTTTCTAACAAAGAAGAGGATCGCATTGAAATCGACATCAAACGTGATGCCGTGAGGCGAAGTGATGTAAATCACCTCTATGCTCTTGCCAAATGCAGGGTGACCTTCGGGATCAACATGGTGGCTTGGATCACGGTCAGCCACGTTTATTCAACAAAACAAATCAGTGAAGCCTTTGTGATGCACCGTCGCGAGTGGTGATTCATGCCGTTCTTTGTTTGAGTGCGTAAAGCCCGCGAGCGTACCCATATTTTAGAAGGGTTTTAGCGGTTGCAACATCAAATATCGATGAAATCATCGATATCATCCGTCAATCGAAAGAGCGTAAAGAAGCGGCGAAGAATTAATTTCTCGCCCTTGGAAAGCTGAATAGCGAAATTTTAGGCTTGCTTGAGTGCGGCGGCACGTCCGGCTGAATTAGCGGCTGGATTTGGTATTAAAGGTTCTGATTTCTACCTTTCTCCAGAACAAGTTGATGCAATCTTAGAACTTCACTTACACCGTTTAGCTCGGTCTTGCTACCGAAAGAAGTGATCAATGAATACAAAGAGTTATTGGTTAAAATTGCAGAACTGCTCCACATCAACAGCCCTGAGCGCTGATGGAAGTGATTCGTGAAGAACTTGAGACAAGTGCGTGCACAGTTCGCCGATGAACGTCGTACGAAATTACTGCAGCTTCGGTGATATTGATTTAGAAGGTTTAATCGCTCAAGAAGATGTGGTTGTAACCCTTTCTCACGAAGGGTTATGTAAAATATCAACCGCTTACCGACTACGAAGCACAACGTCGTGATGGTAAAGGTAAATCTGCAACGAAGATGAAAGATGAAGACTTCATCGAAAAACTCTTAGTGGCGAATACTCACGATACGATTCTCTGTTTCTCGAGCCGTGGTCGCTTATGTTGGTTGAAAGTCTATCAATTACACACAAGCTAGCCGTGGTGCGCTGGTCGTCAGATAGTAATATTCTACCGTTACAAGAAAAACTGAGCGTATCACCGCAATCCTGCCAATCTCTGCTTATGAAGAAAGATAAATTCGTCATCATGGCGGCCGCTGGCGGTATTGTGAAAGAATTGCGCTAACCGAATTCAGCCGATCCACGTTCAAGCGGCATCATCGCCTTGAACTTACGTGATGAAGATGAATTAATCGGCGTGGATATCACTGACGGTTCTAACGAAAATCATGTTGTTCTCTTCCCAAGGTCGCGTGGTACGTTTCGCTGAAAGTGCCGTCCGTGCAATGGGTCGTTTAGCAACAGGTGTACGCGGTATTAAACTCGCTAACCAATGCTATCGCTGACGATGAAAGTGCGGTCCGAAGTGAAGATGTTTCGGACGATAATGCAGAAGAAACACTCGATCTCAACATCGATAAAGTGGTTTTCCTTGGTTGTGCCGAAAAATGATGGTGCAATCCTTACGGCGACGTCAAAACGGTTATGGTAAACGCACGCAATTAAGCGATGCCAACCGTCCGTAATACCAAAAGGGGTGATTTCGATTAAGTGAGCGAACGTAACGGTAAAGTCGTTGCCGCGACACAAGTAGAAGAAACCGACCAAATTGTGCTTATACCGATGCAAAGGGTACCTTAGTGCGTACTCGTGTAAGTAGAAGTAAGTATCGTTGGCCGTAACACCCAAAGGGGTTCGTTTAATTCGTACCGCAGAAGATGAGCACGTAGTCGGTCTTGAACGTGTTTTGTGATGTGGATGATGAAGATGAAGGATCTGAAGATGTAACTACGAAGAATAATTGATCTTCCATTAAATAAAAGCCCGCGTTTTTGATTCGCGGGGCTTTTTAGTATTATCTAAAAATCTCTTTTTGAGATCTATTTCTATTGATGAAAACTACTCGCCTTCCTCTAATCTCATCAGCCATTGCAGCCAGATTTCACGGGTTAAATACGCCAATGAACGATAGAAAGGAAGCGTTGCATAAGTTTCCACGCGGTTCAGAATTTCGCTGCGCAAGGTAGTAAGAAATCACCGAATAAATCTTGTTGAGCAGATAGCGATTCCGTGTTGTCTTCTAGCCCAAGAAGCCGTAAGCAATAACAAAGGCAAAAATGATCGACATTCTCTGCTTCGGGCACATTACGACCACGACGAAAATCCACAAAACGTTGCACATCCATATCATAACCGAAATAGCTGTCGGTACGTTACCGTTGGACCAAACAATTTTTTTGATATTCTTGATCAAGCAACGTTAAATCAATTTTTCATTTTAGTAAATTATCAATGGCCGCTTCGCTTTCTTTATCCGTAGAAAGTGCCACTTGACTTAAACCTTGTTGCTGCAGCCAATCAAATACCCCACTCAAAATTGGATCCGTGGGGACTGCGATAAAATAAATTGCCAAATAGACGGCTTATTAAAGAAAAATTATTCACTAGGTTTCTGACATCTGTTGCTTTTCCTATGATTGTGCTCAAGATTGAGCTAAAAGTGCGGTCAATTTTGCCGTTGTTTTTCAGCAGCTTCATCAAGCATCGCCTGGCGAGCAGCATCATCGATAATATGAATATCACCGAACAAAGTGTAATCCACATTCTCGATACCGCAATAATTAAATAAACCATTGATCAAACAATGATTGAGAGATTTATCCACACCGTATTCTTGATATTTTGCTACGCTGCTCCTATGGTGATAAATTGCTGCATCGCTTTACGCTGAAAGCATGACCTTTGGATTCACCATTTTCTGTTTTATAAGCAAAAACCATGACTTAATGCGATCCAAATAGCCTTTCAGCATCGCACGGAAAGCCATCCACCACAACGGATAAACCATCGTAATCAATCTGGCAGCGAATAAAAATTCATGTTCCTGCTGAATTTCCGCCGGAATAATCCCTTTATGGCCCGATTGCTAATTCTTCAAAAGGAAATAATCGGGTTAAATTCCATCGTGTACAGATCACGCAAATGGGTTTTCAACACCAAGCTGTTGGCTTGCTTTTACAACGCGATCTACGATTGCACGACCAAAAACTTTTTGGCTATTGGGATGTGCAAAAATAATTAAATGATTCATTCTGTTACCTTTTTCACTAACAGTGTGATGCCATCAACGCGTTCTACCACCACCAGATCATTCACTGTTAAATGCTCGCCTTGGATACGCCATGTGGTATCGCCAAAGCACCATCGACCAATCCGTTAGAACCGATTTCTAATACCGTGCCTTTTTACCTAACAGGTATGATCTCGTTGATTTAGGTTGTACGCGATTGGTCCTGATTATCTTTTGCTATGTTGATATTTCCACCAGAGCAACGAGAGAATAATCGCTAAAATCTGCATACGGCTAACGCGGTTGAGGATAAACTCGGCACCAACGCCATTACGCCTGCTGTCACAATCGCGCAAGCCCCACCACAATAAAAACTACGCCGGTACGAGGGTTTCAGCGATTAACAATGCAAAACCTAATGCTAACCAATGCCATACCGACCAAGTTGTTAACCAATCAGCCATATCAACTCCTTTGAGAGAAAAAGTGCGGTCATTTTTAACCGCACTTTAGGAAAATACGCTTTTGTCGCCTTTTTAACGGTTCGGCAATACCCGCTACCGAGGCCGATTAGATTGCCTGCTTCAGGCATCGCAGCCACTTGCTGTTCGGTGAACCACCGATTTGTTTTGAAAGGCTTCCGTGTATTTTTGGGCGATAAAGTAATTGATCGCTTTGGTATCACCGCTGGCAATTGCTTCTGACACCATTTCGGTTGCTTTCGCTTCCGCTGCTGCATTCGCACGAGCTTTGCTTGTAGAAGGCTCTTGACGCTTCCCCTTCCGCTTTCAGAATGCGGGCTTGTTTTTCCCCTTCTGCACGTAAAATTTCCGCCTGACGAGATCCTTTCCGCTTCCAAGACTTCGCACGTTTATTACGTTCTGCTTTCATTTGTGCGTTCATGAATCAATCAATTCACGTGGTGGACGCATCACGGAATTTCAATACGGGTGACTTTAATCCCCCAGGTTGGTCGCTTCATCCACAATGCCAACAAAGCGACCATTAATGGAATCACGTTGGGAAAGCATTTCATCCAATTCCATCGAACCTATTACGGTACGAATGTTGGTCATGGTTAAAATTGATAATCGCCTGTTCCAAATGATTTACTTCATGAGCTGCACTGCGGCATCAATCACCTGAACGAAACAGACCGCATCAATGGATACGTTGGCGTTATCATAGAAATAACTTCTTGTGAGGGAATATCTAATACCTGTTCCATCATATTGATCTTGCGACCAACACGATCCACAAAATGGTACGACCAAAGTTTAAGCCTGGCATTAAAGTGTGGGTATAACGTCCAAAACGCTCAATCGTCCAGTTATAACCTTGCGGTACGGTTTTGAGTGCTGAAAATAGTACGACTACAACTAATACAATAAAAACGACTGCAGCAATAGATAAGCCTTCCATAGATTACTCCTTAATGATGAGGAAATATAAGAAAAGTCTATCAAATTAGACCGCACTTTGTATATAAATATATTTATCGTTTTCTCTATAAATTCAAAAAGATGCGTAATGCAATTCGGGGCATCTAAATCTTGATGAGAAACAAATAAAAAGCTGCGTTTTCACTATTATTTGACCAGTTGTTCAATAAAATGTTTTCACAGCTTGCGATTTAATCCATCAAGCCCTTGAAAAGGCTCATCTAAAAATCAAAACAGGCGGATGTTTCACCATCGCTCGCGTGATTAGAGCAAACGTTGCTGTCCCCAAGAAAGTGAACGAAATGGCTTTTTGCTAAATGAGTCAGATTTAAACGAGCTAACCATCTGCATGGCTTTCAAACGAGTGCCTCTGGCACTTGTTGATAAATCCCAATACTGTCAAGCCCAGAAATAATGACATCTAGCACGGAACAATTCACACGATAATCTAAATGCAGTTGGCTGCTTACGTAACCAATTTTTTTGTTTGATATCCCAAATGGTTTCGCCTGAACCACGTTGTTTACCAAAAGATCACCACATGATTCGCAAAAGGCTTGCGGGTGATCACCTGTAATTAAAGAAAGTAAGGTTGACTTCCCTGCACCATTTGGTCGCTTTAATCCACCAATTTTTGATTTAGGCTGAACAACCCAATTTAAATGATCCAAAAATCACTTTATCGCCATACTGAACCGTAACATTTTTTAAGCTCAAAAGTGCGGTTGGTTTTCAGGCAGTTTAGTAATGGTGAGGCTGGCTCAGGGCAAACGCTACATCAACAGACTGCTCCGCATACACTAATTGTTGATAAATACTTTGTTGCTCAATAGATTGGCGTTCACCTTCTAATACTAACTCTAAATTTTTCCAACATCGCTAAAATGAGTCGCTTCAGCAGGAATATCTGCCAGACGATTAACGATTAGAACGATTGCACATTCTTTTTCAGTTCGTTTCAACATCTCCATCCAATCTTGCACTGATTGCTGATCTCAGTCCCTTCAAAAGGCTCATCTAAAAATTAATAGATCGGGCTTTTGCAATAATGTTTGTGCAATAGACTTTTCGTGTTTCCCCAGTGGAAAGTTTGATAAAAAAACGATCTAAGAGATAAGTAATCCTAATTTTTCTGCAATTTGTTCACAAAAAAGTGAGTTCCGTGCTGCCATTTAAAAATGGTTTCTCTTGCCGTTTTGACCAAAAAATCTGGATCAGTATCATCGTTGTTTAAATTCTTTAATGTCGCTTCAAGAATTTCTCGTTGTTTTTCAAAAAGAAAAAGAGTGAACACGTTTTGAAGGAATTATGATACTCCCCTTCCTGTAAAAGGTAACTCATTTTTGCAAAGCTAAAGCAAACGCCGATTTTCCACTCCCATTACTGCCTACCACAACCCAATATTGTTGTGGCTCAATCGCAAAGTGCGGTAAGTTTAAAGGTCTGTTTTTGATGAAAGCTTAAATTTTGCTTGCTGAATTAAAAGTGTCATTCTCTTTCCTTAAAAAACAAAAGGCGAGCAATTGCCCGCCTTGTTAGATTAATTTAATTAACCGTTTTTACGCTCTTCTTCCATACATACTGCCATGCATAAATAATACGTCAGTTGAAGAGTTTAAGTGCTGTTTCTGTTGAGTCTTGTAAGATACCAATCACGAAACCACACCAATCATTTGAGCATGCGATGTCATCATTAATACCGAATAAGCTACAAGCTAATGGAATTAACAATAATGAACCACCAGCCACACCAGAAGCACCACACGCACAAAGCGCCGCAACAATACATAACACCGCACTAACGAAAAGAAACTTCATACCCCAATGTATGAACAGCCGCTAACGTTAATACAGTAATGGTAATGCTGCACCCGCCATATTGATATTTGCACCCTAATGGAATTGCCACAGAATAGGTTTCTTCATCAAAGATTTAAGCGTTTTTGCTAATTCAATGTTTACAGGAATATTTGCTGCAGAACTACGTGTAAAAGAATGCAGTTACACCACTTTCGCGTACACAAGTCCACACTAATGGATATGGATTACGACGGATTTTCCAATAAACGAGAATTGGATTAAGTACAAAATGCAGTAAATAGCATTGTGCCGATTAACACGAATAATAAGTGAACATATCCACCCTAACGCAGATAAGCCTTTTGTCAGATAATGTTTCAGCCACTAAACCGAATACACCGAAAGGTGCAAAATGAAATAATCACGTGAACAATTTTAGAAATGCCTTCTGCAAAATCAGCCACAACTTGTTTTAGTTGCATCTGATGCATGACGAAGGGCTAAACCCTAAACCGATAGACCACGCTAAAACACCGATAAAGTTTGCTTTGAAAGATTGCATTTAATGGGTTATCTACACATTCAATACTAAAGCTAAGCATGACTTGACCAACAGATTGAGGTGCTGAACTCTGCATCTTCTTTTACGCCAAGAGCCACATCTGATGGGGAATGCCATACTTGCAATCACCGCAGCCACAGCGGCTAAGAACGTACCCTAAAAGATAAAGCATGACAATTTCTTTCATGTTGCTTTTAGAACCGACTTTCTTATTAGCGAGTGCTGCCATAACAAGGAAGAAAATCAAAATTGGTGCAACAGCACGCAATGCTTTAACGAAAAGATTTGACCCGAGCACGCCAAAGCTAGATGCAAGATCAATTCCTGCTGAATTTTTACACTCTCATTCACCAAGGCAACAAGGATCCCGAGTACCAAACCAACGGCAATTCGTTTTACCAAATTACCTTGGAACAAAAATGAAATAAACGTGATGTATTCATAATAGTTTTAAATGAAGATTAAGTTGAACTTCAGATCGTTACGATCCACCGAAACAAGATAAAGATAGCTTAAATTTTATTTAAAAAGAAAAATTTTTCTTTATTATTTTGTTAAAAATTGAACTTTTTCAGTAAGGAATGAATTTTTCTAAAATTTTCGCCTATAAAAATTTTTCCTATGCCCTATTGACATACTGTATCTAATACCAGTATATTACACCTGTATAAAAACAACCAATGATTAAAAACACACTAACTAAAAAGGAACACAAGATGATGAACTACGCAAATACAGTTGCACAAAATGATATGACGTTTTCTTATCATCCTATGCCATTTTTCAATGATGTTGAAAAGCAAATCGACATTTAATAAAAATTAGATCTCAACCTTTATTGCATCAAACGTCCACAACAAACTTGTTTTCATTCGTATTACGAATCCGAATATGCTTGCTTGAGGGAATTGAAATGGGCGATATGTTAGTGGTTGATGACAGCCCTTTTCATTGGTGATCTTGTGGTATTAGAAAAACAAGATGAATTCCATATTTATGAGATTTGCGGTGTAAGCGGTAATGAATTTGTATTCATGGCATTAGATTCTAAAGTGGAAAAATATTAAAAACAACACAATGGACAAACCTTCCCATTAGTTGGCACGGTGACGAATACTATCCATCAAATGAAACCAAGAAGAGACTTAATGAAATTTGCGGCTTAAGCCAATCATCAGATAATCTAAATAAAAGAAAAAAAGTGCGGTTAAAATTAACCGCACTTTTGATGAAATAAAATTGTCATTACATCACGCGACGAGATTGTGTATAAGTTCTTGACCAGTAATCTTCATCTAATGAACTAATTGTTACACCTTGGCTTGTACTTGCATGCATAAACTGGTTATTACCAATATAAACGCTAACATGATTGATTTGCGACGGAAGAACACTAAATCACCTTTACGTAATTCATGTTTTTGGATTTGGCGACCCTAAATAGCGTTGTTCTGAAGTTGAACGTGGAAGCTCCATGCCATAAGCATCAAGAAAGCGGTTTGCATAAATGCAGAGCAATCAATACCATGTTTTTGAAGTACCACCCATTCTGTAACGTGTTCCCACCCATTCGTTATAAACTTGAGCAAGTGCTTTGTCACCAATTAAACCTGATTTAGGACGGTTTGTTCTTGATTTGAGGTGAAGCCCCCTTGTTTCCCATCTAAACCGGCAATCAATCCCGTTAACTCAGCATCATCACTTTCACTAATCACTACCGTTTTGTAGCCTGCCCTGAATTGTTAGAGCAGGCTGTTGTCAAAACAGCTAAACCTACAATAATCAAAATCTTCTTTAACATAGCTTTTTAAATAATAAAAAAATATAAAAACAAAACTGGTCGGATTTTATCAAAAGTCATTATGCCCACCAGTCTTTTATTGAATTTTTATGCAATTTTGTGAGTGGATCTCAAAAATAAGGGCTACTCAATGAGCAGCCCTTAAAAGGATTAAAATCGATTATTTTTTTCTTCGCTTTTTGCATTTGGAAGATCAGTAATGAACCTTCAAATACTTCAGCCGCAAGACCAACAGATTCATGAAGTGTTGGGTGAGCATGAATCGTTAATGCGATATCTTCCGCATCACAACCCATTTCAATCGTGAGACCGATTTCACCTAATAATTCACCACCGTTAGCCCCACGATAGCCCCACCAAGTATACGGTGAGTATCTTTATCAAAGATTAATTTGGTCATACCTTCTGCACATTCAGATGCAATCGCACGACCAGAAGCTGCCCAGAGAATTTCGCCACTTCGTAGTTTAAACCTTCTTGTTTACACTCTTTCTCAGTTTTTACCAAACTACTTCTGGTTCAGTATAAGCAATAGAAGGAATAACTTTTGGATCGAAGTAATGTTTTTGTCCTGCAATCACTTCTGCCGCAACGTGACCTTCGTGAACTACCTTTGTGGGCTAACATTGGTTGACCAACGATATCACCGATTGCAAAGATATGAGAGCACATTGGTACGCATTTGTTTATCAACATGAATGAAACCACGCTCATCCACTTCAACACCTGCTTTACCTGCATCGATCAATTTACCGTTTGGTGTACGACCGATTGCCACTAATACTGCATCATAACGTTTAGTATCGTTACATGCTTTGCCTTCCATTGAAACATAGATACCATCGTCTTTTGCTTCAACTGCTGTCACTTTAGTTTCAAGCATTAACTTGAATTTTTTCTCAACTTGTTTGGTGTAGATTGCAACAACATCTTTATCTGCTGCTGGAATCACTTGATCAAACATTTCAACCACTTCAACTTCAGAACCTAATGCATGATATACGGTACCCATCTCTAAACCAATGATACCACCGCCCATGATTAACAGTTTTTTCGGCACTTCTTTCAATTTAAGTGCATCTGTTGAATCCCAAACACGCGGATCTTCATGTGGAATAAATGGTAATTGAATTGGACGAGAACCTGCTGCGATAATTGCATTATCAAATTTAATAGTGGTTGGTTTACCATCACGATCACGTGCTACTAATGTATGTGGATCGGTAAACGCCGCTAAACCTTCAACAACGGTGACTTTACGTTGTTTAGCCATGCCTGCAAGACCGCCTGTTAATTTAGCCACAACCGCTTCTTTACCTGCGCGCACTTCATCTAAATCAATGCGAGGCTCAGCGAAATACACACCATTTTTGCTTGCGTGTTTTGCTTCTTCAATTACTTTAGCAACGTGAAGTAATGCTTTAGAAGGGATACAACCTACGTTTAAACATACCCCACCTAATGTTGAATAACGTTCAACAAGTACTGTTTCTAAACCTAAGTCCGCACAACGGAATGCCGCTGAATAACCTGCAGGACCAGCACCAAGTACCACAACTGGGTTTTAATTTCTTTACTCATTTTTACCTCGTAAAAACGTTCAAATTTTCTGACCGCACTTGCGATCCTTTCTGTAAGATGGAGCCTAATCACCTCATCTTACCATGTTAATACATCACTAAGCGACGTAAGTCAGCTAATACGCCATTGATATAGCTTAAGAAACGAGCACCATCAGCACCATCGATCGCACGGTGGTCGAAAGATAATGATAATGGAAGCATTAAGCGTGGCTCAAATTCTTTACCATTCCAAACCGGTTGCATTTCTGATTTTAGACACACCTAAGATTGCCACTTCAGGTGCATTTACGATTGGTGTAAAGTGAGTTGTACCAATACCGCCTAAGCTTGAAATGGTGAAACAACCACCTTGCATATCAGAACCTGAAAGTTTACCGTCACGTGCTTTTTTGGAGACTTCCATTAATTCACGAGAGAGTTCGATAATACCTTTTTTGTTCACATTTTTAAATACAGGTACAACAAGACCGTTTGGTGTATCTACCGCTACGCCAATGTTGATGTATTTTTTAAGTGTTAATTTTTGACCGTCTTCAGAGATTGAGCTATTGAAACGTGGGAACGCTTCTAATGCTTTCGCTACGGCTTTCATAATGAACACAACTGGTGTAATTTTCACATCCAATTTTTGTTTTTCAACAATCTTGTTCTGTTCTTTACGGAATGCTTCTAAATCTGTGATATCTGTGCGATCGAAGTGAGTAACATGTGGAATCATTACCCAGTTACGATGTAAGTTTGCACCAGAGATTTTGTTGATACGGCTTAATTCAACTTCTTCCACTTCACCAAATTTGCTGAAGTCAACTTTCGGCCATGGTAATAAACCTAAGCCAGCACCGTTTGCCACAGCATTACCCGCTGCTGCAGAAGATACAGTGCCTGTTTCAAACGCTTTAACAGCGGTTTTCACGTAAAGCTTGGATATCTTCTTTTACTACGCGACCTTTACGACCCGGTACCTTTTTACGCGATCAAGGTTAATACCGTATTCACGCGCTAAACGACGAATCACTGGAGTTGCATGTGCATAGCCTGCGCTTGCGACAACTTGTTCTTGGCTTAAGCCAGATACATTACCCTGATTGTGCTACCGGCGCTGCTGCAGGTGCTGCTGAGGAGCAGGAGCTGCTGCCGCTGGAGCCGCTGCTGGAGCAGGTGCTGCACCCGCCACTTCAAATTTCATAATTAATGAACCAGTTGAAACTTTATCACCTGATTTCACTAAAATTTCTTTTACCACACCCGCAAACGGAGCTGGCACTTCCATTGAGGCTTTATCGCCTTCAACGGTGATTAAAGATTGCTCTTCAGAAACGCTGTCGCCAACTGCAACCATGATTTCAGTTACGTTGACTTCATCACCACCAATATCAGGTACGTTCACTTCTTTAATGGCTGAAGCTGTTGGTGCCTGCAGGTGCTGCAGCCTGTTGAACTGGCGCTGCGGCTGGTGCTGCACCCTGCCACTTCAAATTTTCATGATTAATTTGCCTGTAACAACTTTATCGCCCACGTTGATTAAAAATTTCTTTTACTACGCCAGCAACTGGAGCAGGAACTTCCATTGACGCTTTATCACCTTCAACATTGATGATTGATTGGTCAACTTCAACGCTATCACCGACTTTCACCATAATATCAGTCACGTTTACTTCGTCTGAACCGATATCTGGGTACATTGACTTCAACTACACTTGCGGCTGCTGGTGCGGCTGCCGGTGCAGGTGCTGCTGCGGCTGGAGCAGGCGCTGCCGCATCCGCTGACTCTAAAACAAGCATTGGTGTGCCAGTTGTGACTTTATCACCCACTTTTACTAATACTTCTTTTACCACACCGGCTTCTGGTGCAGGGACTTCCATTGAAGCTTTATCACCTTCAACATTGATAATACTTTGATCAGCGGTAATGGTATCACCTACTTTCACCATCACTTCTGTTACGGTAACTTCATCACTACCGATATCAGGAATTTGAATTTGTTTTGACATGTTATCTTACCTTTAAAAACGCAGTTAAAATCAACCGCACTTTATTTGTAGATGCTCCTGTGCGTTTTAGCGCACAGGATATTTTTATTAAGCGTAAAGCGGATTTAAAATTTCAGTTTTTAAACCAAATTTCGCGATAGCATCAGCCACCACTTTCGCATCAAATTTGCCTTGTTTTGCAAGCTCATGTAATGCTGCAACCACAACATAACGCGCATCCACTTCGAAGTGTTCACGTAAGTTTTCACGGCTGTCTGAACGACCGAAACCATCAGTACCTAATACGTGATAGCTTTGTGCAGGAATGAATGCACGAACTTGTTCTGCGAACAATTTCATATAGTCAGTTGCCGCAACAGCTGGCGCATCGTTCATTACTTGTGCAATGTAAGGTACGCGTGGTGTTTCTGTTGGGTGTAACATATTCCAACGTACTGCATCCGCACCTTCACGAGCCACTTCAGTGAATGAAGGCACGCTATATACATCTGAGCTTACACCATATTCATTTGCAAGAATTTGTGCCGCTTCACGAACGTGACGGAAGATCGCACCAGAACCTAATAATTGAACATGACCTTTGTTGTCTTTCGCTTCAACGGTTTCAAATTTATAAAGACCTTTACGAATACCCTTCTTTCAGCACCTTTTGGCATTGCTGGTTGTTCGTAAGTTTCGTTTAATGTGGTGATGTGGTAGAACACATCTTCTTGTTTTTCACCGTACATACGGTTGATACCGTCTTGTAAGATAACTGCCACTTCATAAACGTAAGCTGGGTCATAAGATACACAGTTAGGAATAACAAGAGATTGAATATGGCTGTGACCATCTTCGTGTTGTAAACCTTCACCATTTAATGTTGTACGACCAGAAGTACCACCGATCATGAAACCACGTGCTAATTGGTCACCTGCTGCCCACATTAAGTCACCCACACGTTGGAAACCAAACGATTGAGTAGTAGATGAAGAATGGAATCATCGGAAGGTTATTTACAGAGTATGAGTTCGCTGCCGCTAACCAAGATGATGCTGCACCTAATTCATTGATACCCTTCTTGTAATACTTGACCATCTTTTCGCTTCACGGTAGTAAGCCACTAAGTCACGGTCAGAAGGCACATAGTTTTGACCATGTGGGTTGTAAATACCGATTTGACGGAATAAACCTTCCATACCGAAAGTACGTGCTTCGTCAGCAATAATTGGCACAATTTGTTTACCAATATTTCTTTATCTTTCAATAAGGTATTTAAGAAACGTACGAAATGCCATTGTAGTTGAAATTGGACGAGCTTGTTCTTCCAATAATGGCGCAGATTCTTCTAATAGCAGGCACTTTAAATTCAGTGGTGAATTTTGGTAAACGTTTTGGTAAGTAACCGTTTAACGCTTTTACGTCTGCCGTGAAGATAATTGTACTCTTCCGAACCTTCTGGGAAGGTGATATACGGATAGTTGAGGGATATCTTCATCTTTAATATCTAGGTGGAAATGATCACGGAAAGATTTTAAGACTTTCGATCGACATTTTTAGATTGGTGAGCCGTATTTTTACTTTCTGCTTCAGGAATTTTTATAACCTTTAACCATGTGCGCTAAGATTACTACAGGTTTACCTGCAGTTTGCGCTTTATGGAATGCCGCATAAAGTTTTTCTGAATCATGACCACCGCGTCTTAATGCCCAGATTTCATCATCTGTCATATCCGCTACTAATGCAGCAGTTTCTGGATAACGACCGAAAGAAGTGTTCACGAACATATGCACCATCTCTTAGATTTGAAGGTTAAATAGTCACCATCAAGCACTTCCATCATCAATTGGGTTAATTTGCCGGTGAGTATCTTTTGCAAATAATTTGTCCCAGTCTAGCCCCACATGACTTTGATCACTTCCCAACCTGCACCAGCAAATAAACCTTCTAATTCTTGAACGATTTTACCGTTACCCGTTACAGGACCATCTAAACGTTGCAAGTTACAGCTTACAACGAAGATTAAGTTATCTAAGCCTTACGTGCTGCGAATGTTAAATCACCTTTTCGCTTCGATTTCATCCATCTCACCATCACCAAGGAAAGCATACACTTTTTGATCTTTGGTGTCTTTTAAACCACGGTTATCTAAGTATTTTTAAGAAACGAGCAGTACGGATTGCATTTACTGGACCCTAAACCCATCGATACTGTGGAGAATTGCCAGAATTCAGGCATTAATTTCAGGTGTGGGTAAGAAGAAAGACCTTTACCTGGTTCACATTCTGACGGAAATTATTCATTTGATCTTCAGTAATACGACCTTCAACAAATGCACGAGCATACATACCAGGTGCTGCGTGGCCTTGGAAGAAGACTAAGTCACCGCCGTTTTTATCAGTCGCCGCTTTGAAGAAGTGGATTTAAAACAGAACTTCATACATGCTTGCTGCAGATTGATAAGTTGAAATATGACCACCTAATTCAAGATCTTTTTTCTGGCCACGTAATACCGCCATGATCGCATTCCAACGTACAGCACTACGAATACGACGTTCAATAGCTTTATCACCTGGGTATGCTGGCTGTTCAGAAACAGGGGATGGTATTAACATAAGGGGTTGTTACGCCACCTTTTGCAATGTTCACACCACCATTACGTGCCTGATCAATCACCTGATTGATGATGTAATGCGCACGCTCTGCGCCTTCTGCACGAATTAATGAATCAACAGCTGACAACCAATCCTGTGTTTCAATTGGGTCAATATCGTTTACTAAGGTATCTGACATAGTCTTTCCTTATTTTACTGAGTGAAAATGAAGTTTTGGTTATGACCAAACACGAAAAATCAAACTTGTTAATCATATGTTACAAACATTTAACAAATCTTGTAAATTTTTAGAAGATTTTTTGCAAGAAAGATAGTAGATTTTCACTGTTCTCACGCATTTCTTCGTGTTATTGCAATACTCTTCACTAAAAAGTGCGGTCATTTTTAAAAGATTTTTGAGCTTAAAGTTAAACTATACTTTATATGTGCATTCCTTACCCGCTTTGATCTAAAGTGTTCGCATGCTTTTTAAGCTTTTTAGAGGACAAAAATATGAACACGACAACTCGCCCAATCTTTTCTCATAAACGAATAGCGCTCGTTGCACATGATAGCTGCAAACAAAATCTGCTCAATTGGGTAAAGAAACATAAAGAAGCTCTCGCTCCCCCATCAACTTTATGCAACAGGTACAACTGGCCATCTATTGTCTAGAGAAACAGGGACTTGAAATAGCCTCGCTATTAAGTGGCCCGATGGGAGCGATCAACAACTTGGCGGACTGATTGCCGAGAAAAAATTGATATGATGATTTTCTTTTGGGATCCGATGAACGCAGCACCCCATGATCCCTGATGTAAAAAGCCTTAATGCGTATTGCAACCGTTTGGAATATTCCCGGTAGCGATTAATCAAAGCACGGCTGATTTTCTTTTAACATCAAGTTTGTTTGATCAGAAATTGATATTGATATCCCCTGATTATGAAGGATATTTAAAAGGCTCGTTTAGATTAAAGAAACTCAAAATAATCTCAACCTGATAAAAAAAGGAGATAAATGACTTTATCTCCTTTCTAGTATTCGTTGTTAATTACTGGCCCTGTGCCGCCATTCCCATCATTAGCATAAACAACACGCCTTGAACTTGCTCTTCAGGAATCACTTGACCATTAAGTTTGAGTTCGCCCTTTTCAAGCACTAAGTTAAGCGTCACATTTTTATCATTATTTCACCACAATATTTTTGTGCTGCCGCTTGTTTAGCTTGCTCTTCAATTTGTGCTTTAATCAAACGCTTTATCTTCTTCTGGATCTAAATTGTACATAGATTTTTCTCAACCATGTCTTTATCTACATGAATATTCACTGCAAAATCCGTAAATTGTTTATATAAACTCCCCGCCATTAAATCAAATTTCGGATCTTTCGCTAACGCTACATTTAAATCTAATGAGACTTTACCTGGCTATTTGAAATTGACATTGGGTTTAGTTTAATTTGAGGTTGATTATTAAAAATAGCCATACCATGATTTTTCAGCCCATGAGCTTAAAATTTCGGATACCATTTCCTCATTAGAAGAATTTTCCTCATCACTTATTGATTTCGAAGACAGTGAAAAAGTGCTTCAATCAATGCATTAATGCATTTGCTTCAATATGGTTTAACTCAACGTTGTAAGTTAATTTCCCAAAAATCTTTCCCATCAATAACTATCGAGTCTACCGTATCTTCACTTTTGAGCATTCACGAAAATCACCATCAAGTGAAATATCAGATGTTTGCTTTTAAAACCCTTTTTGAACTACTAGATGCTCTCTTTTCCCAGCATAATCGAGTGTAGTCATTTCGAAAACTGTCAGTTGAAGAAATGCTGTTTCCCGTATAAATATAAGCCCATTTAGTTGGGATTGAATGAGCTTCGACTTTCAAGCCTTTCATTTTCATTGTCATTGATTTGGGCATATCTTCGCCATCTTTGCTCCTCCATCTACTTCTGTAAGACAGTAGCAGCTCACTTCATCTAAGGTCATATCATATTTGCCAGCGAGATCTTTATCGATATCAAAACCTATATTGATATTTGACCAAGTGACTTTCGTTTTCCTGGTGACTCTGGATCTGTCAGCTCTCCCAGCCCGCTAGTTCAACTTTACCTTTTTGTTGATAAGCTATAGCTAGTAGTATGCTTGATATTGAACAGGTTTATCTGATTTAAAGCAAATCAAATAAAAGGTTGGGTTGTTTCATTTTTACCAATCACACCTTGTGCTGAAAACATTGTTGGCATGAAAAGTTAAATTTGGTTAATTGATCAGTGGGAAATGGACCATGATAAAGCTTAGTTGAAAATGGAATAGTAAATACCTTCCCCTTCTTTGGGTAAAGATATACCACTTCATCTTCCACTTGAGAAGTAAAGAAACCGCGATCAAACTGTTTATTTTGATAAACAACCTCAAATGAATCAGATAAGCCTAAAGCTTTGAGCTTGTTTGTTTGCTAATTCAATTTGACGTAAATATTCAGTTTGTGCTTTTTCCCCAGTAAACCAAGCTCCCACCGACACCTACCACACCAGAGCCACAATCACACCTAATGCTACGACTGATTTTTCATTTCGATTCCTTTATTAAATTAATAGATGATTAAAATTGTCAGACAATTTTATCATAAAAACGAAATTTTTCTTATTTTTTCAAAAATAATTTTATATTTCCCCTTGAACTTTGTTCATGCTGGACTTATTTTGTGAAAACAAGAACGGAAATGACCGCACTTTAAAAAGGAAGATTTTAAATCTTGCCTCTTGAAATACGGAAAAAGTATCCACATCTTATTCATCGTAATGATTTACAACGAATTTAAAATTTACTTAGGAGTAACAAAATGGGAAAAATTATTGGTATTGACTTAGGTACAACAAACTCTTGTGTCGCTGTAATGGATGGTGATAAACCACGCGTAATTGAAAACGCAGAAGGCGATCGCACTACTCCGTCAATTATTGCTTATACAAATGATAACGAAATTTTAGTGGGTCAACCGGCAAAACGCCAAGCAGTGACCAACCCGAAAAATACATTGTTGCAATTAAACGTTTAATCGGTCGTCGTTTTTGAAGATGCTGAAGTAAAACGTGATATCGATATTATGCCATTTGAAATCACCAAAGCAGACAATGGTGATGCATGGGTAAATGTAAAAGGTGACAAACTTGCACCGCCACAAATTTCTGCAGAAGTATTGAAAAAAATGAAGAAAACTGCAGAAGATTTCTTAGGTGAGCCAGTGACTGAAGCAGTAATCACTGTTCCTGCATACTTTAACGATGCTCAACGTCAAGCAACAAAAGATGCAGGTCGTATCGCAGGCTTAGAAGTTAAACGTATTATCAACGAACCAACAGCAGCAGCATTAGCTTACGGTTTAGATAAAGGTCAAGGCAACAAAACTATCGCCGTATATGACTTAGGGTGGTGGTACATTCGACTTATCTATCATCGAAAGTGATGAAGTAGGGTGGCGAAAAACCTTTGAAGTATTAGCAACCAACGGTGATACTCACTTAGGTGGTGAAGACTTCGATAACCGTGTAATCAACTACTTAGTAGATGAGTTCAAAAAGAACAAGGCGTTGATTTACGTATGACCCACTTGCAATGCAACGTTTAAAAGAAAGCTGGCGAAAAAGCAAAATTGAACTTTCTTCTGCACAACAGACTGATGTGAACTTACCTTACATCACTGCAGATGCAACAGGTCCTAAACACTTAAACATTAAATTAACTCGTGCTAAATTAGAATCTTTAGTAGAAGATTTAGTGGCGAAATCACTTGAACCTGTAAAAGTTGCATTAAACGATGCTGGCTTTAAGTGCATCACGAAATTGATGATGTTATCCTAGTGGGCGGTCAAACCCGTATGCCATTAGTACAACAAAAAGTAGAAGAATTCTTCGGTAAAGCACCTCGTAAAGACGTGAACCCGGATGAAGCCGTTGCTATCGGTGCTGCAGTTCAAGGTGGTGTATTAGCGGGTGATGTAACTGATGTCTTATTGTTAGACGTAACACCATTATCTTTAGGGTATCGAAACCATGGGTGGTGTGATGACTGCCCTTAATTGAGAAAAAACACGACGATTCCAACTAAAAATCACAAGTGTTCTCAACAGCAGAAGATAACCAAAGTGCAGTAACCATTCACGTATTACAAGGTGAACGTAAACAAGCATCAGCGAATAAATCTTTAGGTCAGTTCAACCTTGAAGGCATCAACCCAGCTCCACGCGGTGTGCCACAAATTGAAGTAACCTTCGACATCGATGCTGACGGTATTATCCACGTTTCTGCGAAAGATAAAGGTACGGGTAAAGAACAACAAATCACCATCAAAAGCCTCTTCAGGTTTAAGTGATGAAGAAATTCAACAAATGGTTCGTGATGCAGAAGCAAACGCTGAAGCAGACCGTAAATTTGAAGAAATTAGTACAAGCTCGCAACCAAGCGAGATCATCTTGTACACAGCACACGTAAACAATTAGAAGAAGCGGGTGATAAAGTTCCAGCTGAAGATCGTGCAGCAATTGAAAGTGCATTAAGCGATTTAGAAACAGCTGCGAAAGGCGAAGATAAAGCGGCAATCGAAGCTAAACTTCAAGCGCTTGCAGAAGTTGCTCAAAAAACTTGCTCAAGCAGCTCAACCACAAGCTGATGCACAACAAGCTCAAAGCAACAGCAAACCAAATGATGATGTTGTTGATGCTGAGTTTGAAGAAGTGAAGATAATAAATAATTTCACTTTGAACCTAAATCAAAGGGCGTAGCGATACGCCCTTTTGCGCGTATTCATTCATGCAGCATTTTTCCTGACTTTATTTAAAAAAAGTGAAGTCAGGAAAAAAATAAACCTGGAGGATAAATGGCGTTAAAAACTCTACCCAATCGTACAACAACGGCTTAAATAACAACATAGCAAATGAGATAATCTCAACCTTTGGCAAAACAATCTTGATAAACTACCACAAGGTCACTGTTGTTATGGCATCTATTTTAATTATGCTACGAATCACCTAGCAGACTATGATTTTGCGATTGCAAGTGAAGTAGTATTAGAGACAGATATTCCGGTGATTGAAATTGAAGATTTGAGTTTCTACGAAGTTTTTCGTTGCAAAGTAGATGAAAATTTATCAAACATGGCAACTAATCTGGAAAAAGAACAACAAGGTTTACTCAGCGGGCTTATTCGGTGGATTTTTGAAAAATACCACTCTGATGGTTTGGTAGAAATTTATATCGCTGTTGTACCTCATTGCTAAGCTCAAAAGTGCGTAAAATTTTTATAAAAAAACGACGCACTCTTTATCCCCAAAACAAACACAACAAAGGAAAAAACAATGAAATTCGAAACGAAATGCCTCCATGCTGGCTATAGCCCTAAAAACGGTGAGCCACGTGTTCAACCTATCGTGCAAAGCACAACTTATACCTACGATTCTGCAGAAGAAATTGGCAAGTTATTTGATTTACAAGCTGCAGGTTATTTTTATACTCGCCTAGCAAACCCAACGACAAATGCTGCTGAAGAAAAAATTACGGCACTTGAAGGTGGCGTTGCAACAATGTGTACTGCGTCTGGTCAATCTGCGGTTTTCTACGCAATGCTGAATATTTTAGAAGCGGGCGATCACTTTCATTTCCTCTTCTTATGTGTATGGCGGTTCCTACAATTTATTTGCCCATACATTCAAAAATGGGTATCGAAGTGACTTTTGTAGATCAAGATTTACCACTTGAAGAGCTCAAAAAAGCAATCCGTCCAAATACAAAAGCTGTCTTTGCTGAAACCATTGCGAACCCCGCTTTTACGCGTGTTGGATATTGAAAAATTTGCTGCCTTAGCGAAAGCTGCAGAGGCGCCATTATTAATTGATAACACTTTTGCCACCCCCTATTTTTGTCGCCCAATCGAATTTGGCGCAAACGTGGTCATTCACAGCACATCTAAATATTTAGATGGTCATGCTATTGTCCTTTGAGGTGGCTCAATTGCTGATGGCGGTAACTTTAATTGGAATAACGGTAAATATCAGCAATTAAGCACGCCAGACCAAACTTATCATCGGTTTGGTTTATACAGAAACCTTTCAGTCCCTCGGCTTATATTGTCAAAGCGCGTGCAATTAATGCGTGATTTGGGTGCAACCTAGCTCCACAAAATAGTTTCTTATTGAATGTAGGTATGGAAACCCTTGCACTTCAGTATACAGCGTCATTATGAAAATGCTAGGCCGTAGCCAGTTTTAGAAAAACATCCGCAAGTCGCTAAAGTGAATTATCCCAGGCTTACCGAGCTCGCCAGATTATGCGCTCAAACAAAAATACTTTACCTAACGGTTTGTGTGCGTTATTTCCTTTGAGATTAAAGGTGATAAAGAAACCGCAGCAAAATGGTTAAACGCATTACAAATGACCTCTCGTGAAGTACACGTAGCCGATATTCGTACTTGTGCATTACATCCCAGCGACTTCAACGCATCGCCAATTAAGTGAAGCTGAATTAGAGAAAAGCGGATTTCTGCAGGGACTTATTCGTCTTTTCTTGCGGTATTGAAAAATATTCGAGATATTTTAGCTGACTTAGAGCAAGCATTCGCTGCAGCGAAATAAGTATTATAAAGGCAGGCAGATTGTCGCACTAATATCGAGAGATAAAAACGTTCAGCTTATCGCTTTATTTTTATTTGTTTACTTATCTTAATAGTAAGCAAACAAAAATAATGTAAATTAACATGTTACTTGATATTTCTGCCTTCGGCATCATTTTTATTATTAGGGTATGTTGTTAATGCAGTACCATACAATAACAAAAATAAAAATTTTTAAATTTATATTTTTTAAACGGAAAAACGAAAACATTATGGCAAAGAAAGATTATTACGACGTTCTTGGTGTTGAACGTGGCGCAGATGAAAAAGCAATTAAACGTGCTTACAAAAACTCGCCATGCCAATATCACCCTGATAGAACCAAAGGTGATAAAAGCCAAAGAAGAAAAATTTAAAAGAAATCCAGAAGCCTCATGAAATCTTAGGCGATAAAGAAAAACGATGCTGCTACGATCAATACGGTCACGCAGCCTTTGAACAAGGCGGCATGGGAGGCGGTGGCTTCGGTGGCGGATTCAGCGGTGCTGATTTTCGGTGATATTTTTGGTGATATGTTCGGCGATATATCTTCGGCGGTGGCGGACGCGGTCGTCAGCGTGTAGTGCGTGGTGAAGATCTACGTTATGACATCCAAATTACGTTAGAAGAAGCCGTAAAAGGTACAACCAAAAGACATCCAAATCAATACGCTTGCTCACTGTGATAGCTGTGATGGCTCTGGTGCAGAAAAAGGATCAAAGTTGAGACATGTCCCAAGCTGTCATGGCTCTGGGAGTCGTGTTCGTCGTCAACAAGGCTTCTTCGTAACTGAAGCGGTTTTGTCCGACTTGTCATGGTTCCTGGTAGAAAAGTTGAAAAACCATGTAAAAGCTGCCATGGCGAAGGTCGTGTTCACAAGAAGAAAAAACCTGTCCGTTAAAATCCCAGCGAGGTGTGGATACCGGCAACCAGTACGTTTAAGCGGTCGAAGGTGCGGCTGGCGAAAATGGTGCACCAGCAGGCGATTTATATGTGGTGATTCACGCTAAAGAACATCATATCTTTTAGAACGTGATGGAAACAACCTCTACGCAAGTGCCAATCAGTTTCTCAATGGCAGCGTTAGAAATTGAAGTCCCAACCTTAGACGGTGAAGTGAAACTCAAAATTCCCTGCGAAAAGCAAACAGGCAAACTGTTCCGTATGCGTGAAAGTGAGTGACCTCTACACATGCGGCTACGCAGGTGATCTCATTTGTCGCGTGGTGATTGAAACACCAGTGAACTTAAATAAAGAACAAAAAGAATTATTAGAAAAACTGGAAGAAAGTTTGAAAAGGACAAAAATCTCATAGTCCGAAATCTTCAAGCTTTTTAGACGGTGTGTGAAGAAATTCTTTGATAAACTCAGGTAAGTAATCCTAAACAGAAAGTGCGGTCAATTTTAAAAACTATTTTGAAAATTGACCGCACTATTATAGTAATGACTTTACACGACTAGAAATGGCTTTTTATTTGCTACATAAACATCCATGCCTTGAGCAAAAATGCAATTCATTAAACGCCCATTTACTGATACTTGCCCAAACTTTACACCTTTCCACCAATACGCAATATCAATGCGATTCTCTTGTGGAACGATTTGTACAATTGCCCATCGTAAGATATTCACGAATACTCGTTTGCTCTGGCTTGCTGGAGTGAGTGACACATCGAACTATAAATACAGACGCGTACTTTTTCATTGACTTGATGTGCACTCGTTAATCCAAAGCTGTTGTTCGCCTAAAGAAAGTGCGGTCATTTTATAGGTTGGATTATGCAAAATCTACGAGGCAACGCCAACACACTACTCTGTTCCGATTCGCCTTCCAAGGCAAACAACGGACTGTTCCACACTTTTTCTAAGAGTGTCATAGGCTTTCACTTTGCCGTTTTCCATCAGTACAACGCGATCGGCCAGACGTAATAATTCATCCAAAGCTGTGCGCTCACATATAAAATCGGCACATAATTTCTTTGGATGAGCTTTCGAGATATTGCATAAGCTCACGTTTGCGAGGGCACATCCTAAAGCTGAAAGCGGTTCATCCATCTAACAAAATATCAGGATCTGTTAATGCGCTCGCCCAATCGCCACACGTTGTTTTTCGCCACCCTGATAAAAGGTCAGAGGATAGCGTTTGAGTAACGGTTCAATACCAAGTAGCTGAACGATATAGTCAAAAGTCTTCACGGCTGACATGCTTCATGCCATAACGTAAATTACCTTTGACGTTGTAATGCGGAAATAAACGAGCATCTTGGAATACGTAACCAGTTTTGCGCTGATGCACGGGGAGATTCTCGCGTTCTCTACATCCACCAAAGTGCGGTCATTTAAACGAATAAATCCCCTGATCAGGATGAGTTAAACCACTCACTAAATTAATCAATGAGGTTCCCCGAACCTGACAAACCAAAAATCGCCGTCACACTTGAGTTGGCGAGTTGCAGATCCGCACGAGGTCAGGCAGACCCTAATTGTTGTTGTACATTAATGTGCATCGCCCTGCCCCAATTTTTCTGCATCCGTTTGCTCAATGCTTCGGAAAGCAATAAAGAAATCAATGAAAGGATCACCGCAAACAAGCAAAGGCGTGCAGTTTGTGCTTCTGCGCCAGTGTTTGGATAAATGAATACATCGCTAAAGGAATGGTTTGGGTCTCTCCGTCGATATTGGAAACGAAAGTAATGGTCTGCACCAAACTCCCCTAAAGGACGTGCAAAACCTAATACTAAACCCGCCAATACACCTGTAGGAAAGAGTAGCGTGATTGTAAAAGACTCGCCAAGGCGAAGCGCCAAGCGTTTGTGCAGCTTGCTCTAACTTTAAAAATCAATGCTTTCAAGGAAAGACGAATCGCCCGCACAACCAGTGAAATGACCACATGCATGAAGCTAATACAGCCCCTTCCAGCTAAAGCCGAAAGGATACAGCCAAACCATTGATATAAATAGCGCAATAAGCCGCTACGCTTCCCATGGCGACTAATAATAAATAACCGATCACCACCGGCGGCATACCAAAAAGGCAGATGAATAATCCTGTAACCAGCGACTTACCAGTAAAATTCCTCACGAGCTAGTAACCAAGCAATAAAAATTGCAAAGAGGCAAACTCCAAAGCATAGAACTCAATGCGACACTCATACTTAAGTGAATCCGCATCCCATTCCATCGGGCTTAATTGAAACCAGAGAGCAAAATATTTCCTTGTGTATATGTCGATATGTCGAAAATTTCTTTAGAGATAACAAAAAGGACAGTTTCCCTGTCCTTTCTTTATCAGTCTGGCTCATTATTTCACAGAAACCATATTCAACAAATATCGCTGCACTCGATTCTAAGTAATTAAGAAATCACGGGTATCCGCATTATCATGATCTTTTAAAATCGCAACAGGATATTCAACTGGTTTATAACTGTCTTTCAGGGAATACGCCGACTGCTTTCTCACTGAGTTACTCACTTTTCGCATCAGTGCTATATACAATACCGTAAGGCGCTTCAGCGCGTTCAACTAAAACTAACGCACCACGACGTCTTTCGCACGCGCTAATTTATCTTTAACTTGATCCCGCAAATTTAATTTTCGTTAATGACTCTTCTGCATATTGTCCTGCAGGAACGATGCGCAGGATCACCTACAGATAAATAGCTGTCTTTTAAGCCTTTTAATCCATTCACCTTTATGCAATATCCACTGAATTAGCGGCACTTTTTGAGCCGGTGCAATTAATACTAATTCATTACCCTGCTATGACTTTTCCAGTTTCTTTTACGGTGAGATTTTTTATCTGATAAAAATATTTCATCCATTTGTTTGCTAGCTTCAGAAATAAAATAAGTCTGCAGGTGCACCTTCTTCAACTTGTTTTTGCAAGGAGTAGAAGAAGACAAAAGAGAAAACGACAGTATTATTTTGGCTTTTCAGTTTGAGTGATGATCCGCAATTTGTTGTAACGCATCAGTCATTGAAGCGGCTAGCAAATACAGTCACTTTTGCTGATGCAGCAAAGATACACCTATACCCGACTAAAAAGTGCGGTTGCAAATTTAGTTAATTTCATTATTTATCTCCTATATAAATGAAAACTATATATAAAAATATACTACGAGTGAAATTATAACTTGAATTTTCAAATAAGCTACAGAAAACAAAGAATCAAGTAAAATGAAAGTAGCATTAAGCATTAGGAGGAGATGATGAAAACAAACTGAAATTTTTACTGACAATCAAACTTCATCAAGAAATTATTTATTGATCCAAAACGTGTTCGCCTCTTAAAAGAAATTAAAGATGTGGCTCAATTAACCAAGCGGCCAAAAAGCTAAAAGTAAGCTATAAAAAGTGCGGGATCACCTTGAGGCAATGAATAAAAATCAGCCCCTAAACCACTTTAGAACGTAATATCGGTGGGAAAAATGGGAAGCGGTACTTCATTAACCACTTATGCTGAGCGTTTTGCTGCAGCTTTATGATTTGCTCGAACAAACACAAGAGCACGCATTCCATATTCTGCAAGATGAGACGATCACTAAACAGCTCTCCTTTCAGCAACAGCAAAATTCTCCCTTACAAAGTAGCGCGCAATCAATTTTTTGGTAAGGTATGCAAGTCAACATATTGTGGACTCTCGCTGCATTGTTGCAGTCAGCATTCAGGATTTAGCCCATCCATTGTACATGTTTCAATCACAATGCGCAGTGCTGAGCGTCTCAGACTCATTACTGAAAAAGAAGTGATGGTGATGTTTTCAAAGCCTTGGGTGAAAGATTAGTGCGACCCGATAGAAGATAACCTCTTTCCAAGCAACTATTCTTTCAATGGAAAACAGAAGAAGCCATTTGTGCAAATAAAAGATAGCTCAACTGAATTTTGTGCCAGTATTCATAGCAAAGATGGTTTGGAAAGTGGGACAAGATAGTAGTGGTTACGTGGATCCCAGAACAAATTATCTTTGGCAACATTGAAATAATCCTAGAAACAAAAAGTGCGGTTAAAATTAACCGCACTTTTCATTTACCACTTATAACGCTATCTCATCAATCGAGCGCCCAAAAACTCGGCAAAAAGACCTGTAAAAATAATCCATTTCTTGACTGTGCCATTGTTCCATTAGATTTTCTAAAGCGTTTTTCGCTGTTTTTAAATTCGTGATTTACCATGCTCTAATTCAAATTGAGCCTTGATATAAGCACAAATCAAATCCGCTTGTTTTTACTAGATGCTTTTCTTCTGGGCTAAATTGTTCACTATCTAAATACTAGACACGAAAACTCTCTGTGCAATTCCGTCGGGAGCAAACTAATTAAATGCAATTCTGCTAGCCGCTTCAATATCTTTATAAGCATGCGTTATTTCAGAATTGAAATATTTAATTGGAGTCGGCAAATCACCAGTAAAAGATTTCAGAGGGTATCATGATACATCGCCATTACAGCACATACGTTCAGGATTCACTTCCCCACCAGTTGATTTTTAATAATGGCTAAAGCTTGTGCCATAAAAAGGCAACTTGCAGGCTATGCTCCGCCAAGTTTTCCTTTTCAATATTGCGCATCAATGACCAACGCTGAATTAAAGCGAAGACGATCTAAACAGGCGAAAAAGTGACTGGTTTTAACTTCCACAATATATCCTTAATTAGACGGGAACTCTTCAATAATCACAGGAGATCAATCACTTTTACCCTAAGCGAAATGGTAACGATGACTTCGTATTCGGTTTTAGTATCACTGATAATTTGCATCATTTCACGAATAGACAGGTTATCTTGTTTATTTAAACGTAAATCACATCCCTACCTGGATTCCGCTTTCGCTGCAGGGCTATTAGCGGTCACGCCTGTAATCACAATACCACCGTTTGAATTAGCGGTGATTTCACTTTGTACCCCAAAATAACCACGAATCACGCGTCCATCGCGAATAATTTTATATAACACATCATTGGCAATACTAGATTGGAATCGCAAAATTCAGACCTTCTGCAATTTCATTGGCTGTTTTACCAATACTTAACGTGCTGATCCCTACTAATTCGCCAGCTGAGTTAATCAACGCGCCACCAGAGTTACCACGGTTAATTGATGCATCTGTTTGAATAAAGTTTTGACGACCTAAAGAATCCCCTACGGCACTACGCCCTACCGCACTGATAATCCCTTGGGAAACACTTTGACCAAGGTTATACGGGTTACCAATAGCAAAACAATATCACCCACTCGTACTTGGCGTTCTTTATTTTGTGGAATGGTAGAAAAGATTGGTTGCTTCAATTTTTAATACCGCAAGATCCGTCAAATTATCCGAACCGATTAAATTCGCTTCATAAACATATTGCCGTTTTGCAGTGCCACCACAATTTGATCAGCATTTTGAATAACGTGTTTATTGGTGAGAATATAACCGTCTTTGGTCATAATCACGCCAGAACCCTAAGTTATTTACCTGTAATTGATCGTTTATCATTAATGCTAGCAGAAGAAAAGATCGGTTGTACACGTTCACGACGGCAGGAGAAGCAATTCTCACGGCACTATGAAACGAAACGATATCATCAGCAGAAAAAGGCTGCTGTTATTGAGCTTTAGGAACGGCAAATAAAATAACACCTGCTGCAGCAAGCCCCCCAAAGGGCGGAGTGGAAAAAGTTTTTAAACATTTTTATTCTTTTATTAATAAGTTAGGTAAATAACTGAGCTTTAAATCATCCCCAATTCTTTCACATTCTTGCAGTTGCCTGCAATGGGGCATCAGCAAGTTTTTCCAAATACGGAAGTTGGCATAATCTCTCGAGCTTTATCTCCCAAGAGTTTTTCGCGACATAAATAATTAATTCATCTACAGCATGTTGTTCAATCAGGCTACCCCGCTAAATTAGCGCCGGCTTCAACTGCAAACAGAATTCACTTGTCGCTTACCTAATTCTGTCATCAATAAATCAAAATCATAATTTTCTAGCGGTAAACATTTGCTCACAGAAATCAGGGAATACCGACATGTCCGTGGAATTGAACCCACAAGCCAAAACTGGCGAATGGGTATAGAATAATTGATGGTTTGGTTGAACTCGATTTTTTTAGAATCTAAGATTATGCGAATAGGCTGACGCACAGTATCTTCAGCATATTCCGCTTTTGAGATCATCGAGGGAATTGATTCCAACGCACGTTCAAAGCTTGGATCATCGGCTAACACGGTAGCACTTGTTGATAAAAGTGCGGTCGCTGGCTCGCATTTTTGTACATCTGCACGAGCTGCTTCACCCGTGATCCGCACTTTCAGCCCACTCGCCATGGCTGTTCGTCCATCTAAACTCATATGCTAATTTTAGCTGCACATAAGGCTTACCTGTTCGCATACGTTTGAAAAGAAAACCTTTATTTAAGGCTTCTGCTTATTCATTCAATAAATTGACCGCACTTGGATATGCCTGCATCGGCTAACATTTTTCAGGCCCTTGCCACTACTTGCGGATTAGGATCCGCCATGGCGGCAACAACTCGACTGACACCCGCTTCAATTAACCCCTAATGCACAAGGTGGCTGTGCGTCCATAATGAGAACAAGGTTCAAGCGTCACATAAGCGGTTGCTTTCACTTTGCTCACCGGCATCTGCCAATGCCACACGTTCTGCATGAGGCTGACCAGCTTTAAATGAAACCCTTTCCCGACAATTTCACCTGTTTCTTTAACCATACACATCCCACCGATGGATTAGGCGTAGTGGTGTACTTCGCCTTGCCGCAAGCTCAAGAGCCGCCTGCATCAATTTCCACGTCATCAGGAAAAGGTGTCACTCATACTAATCTTTTAAGCTTTTCAATTTCTTTAGTAAAATTCATTGATATTATCAAAGCTCAGGTAAACGGACGCAAAAACGGATATACGCCACTTTATCTAATTCTTTTCCAGCTCATTCATGGCTAATTTGCCCACGAGATGACTTGGCACTTCGCGCTCACCTGTCGCACGTAATTGGATAATAATATGTCTGATGGCTTTTTCCACATCATCCGAACTTACAGGGCGTTTTTCTAACGCATGTTGAATACCGCTACGCAATTTATCTTCATTAAACGGCTCGCGTGACCCATCATTTTAATAATTTTTGGCACCGCTAATTCGGCTGTTTCAAAGGTGGTAAAGCGTTCATGACAATTCCCCGCATTCTCGACGACGACGCACTGATACCCATCAGAAACCAAACGGCTGTCAATCACCTGAGTTTCTTCAGTTGAACAAAACGGACAACGCATTTTTAGATCTCTTTTCAAAATGATTCTAAGTCGGCATCTTATCAAAAATCCAAGATCTTTTCGATCTGAAGATCCGCGTTAGACAACATTTCTCCAAACCGGGAGGTGGTTTGTTTCACCAACTACGAGAGACCATCCCAGCGATTTAAATTGTTCTGTTGCCCTCAACACCCTCGCCCAATAAAGATCAGCTTTACCGTAAAACCATAGTATCATCTTTCGCAAGAGATTCGATATTCGTCAAAAACATTGTCAAAAATTGACCGCACTTTCATCTTTTTCAATAAACTTCGCTATATTTTCCCGTTGGAATGAGCTGAATTTGTTGCTGGCTTTGTAAATGTAAGCCTCGACATACATTTTCAGTTTCTCAAGTGCGGTTGATTTTTCTATTGTTTTAATGTTAAATCCTTATCTTTAGCGATAATGCGTGGTAGCAGTGCATCTCTCTTTTGTCGCCAGTTGAATGAGATAATACAGCCATGGGCGAATACGATAACGATCTTTATATTTTTGCAAATCGCCGTTCGATTATCTGATTTTCATCACCAAATAATGGCTCCATATAGCCAAACAAGCGAATATTGCCTTGTGCCGTTTCCACCACAAAATCGACACTCTCTCACTGTGCGGTGAAGAATAATCCTAATTTTCTCTTTAAAGCCAATACATCAGCACGAATGGATTGCGCACAAACTTCCCGCAAAACTCGCCGCGATGGCATGATGCCTTTCACTCGCTGCTTTCGCAAAAATAATCGTAAATTGCGCTTCCTCTAAATGCAACTAACTCATTACTAATACGATAATGTTCCAAACCATTTAACATGAAGTTTTCACTTTCTTCAATGCGATCGTCTTCATCTCGGAAATACACGCCAAAGCTGCTTTTCAAAAGAATTTCACTGGATTTTCAACAAAAACTCACAAAACGATCGAGTTCAATTTCCGTTACTGGCTCTTGATTTTTCGCCCATCAGCACAGCAAATTCATGACATTTTCTTTCTTGGAATTGCGCAATCGGTAGCCATCGCAAAAGAGCAGTTAATTTTTCCTTCATGTTTGGAAATTGCTTGGACTAAACGCCGTCATTGGATGTTGTTCAATTCTCAAACCATTGTCTGAATAATGATTAATATAATCAATTAACTGGCTCACCAATACTGAAGGTTCTTTTGGTTGATTATCAATAATTGAAGAGCCCACATAACTCACATAAAAAATGGGATCTTGCGGCCAGTAGCCTCAGGAATAAAGTAACGATCATCATCTCGACAGAACACGATCGCCTTTGATGATGATATTGCATCAAGTCAAAAACTATTTGGTGTATGACTGCGTGGGTAATCTGCCTCATTCATTCCAAGCAAACACACCACTTTAAAAAGGAATGGAACGCATTGGTAAAAAGTGTGCAGAAATTCACTTTCCCGCTAAGAAACGAAGGCTGTTTGGTGTTTCTTCTAAACGAGCAGAACATCACTTCCGCAATCGACATCCACGCAAGGTTTCTTCAAAATTGACGGGCTGCAAATCATCGGTAAAACGCATTGATACAATCTTGAATATAAAATAAGGTATCCACGAGTTTCTTCATTTTGCACAAAAAGAAATTCGTCAAAAAGTGCGGTCATTTTTCACGCCATTTTTCAATATTGTGTGCCTTTTGCAAAATCTTGATGCCATTTATGTTGGGGCGTAAAAAGCTGATTCACTGCACCAGACTAACTGCCCTTTCAATCCATAGCTACTATCAAGTCCAAGACTGTCTTGCCAAACACCTTGCTCTTCACGCATCGCAGTAACCTAAGTCATACGTTCAAGCCCCGCCTGCCACGTTAAAATTCAGTGTATTCTGCAATTTTTCTAAACCAAAACGAATACCCGACTCTTTCACCCATTCACGTGTTTGTTCCGAGATCTGCAAGCGCAATATAAAACGTTCACGGATAGCCGGAATATCCAATAAAGCCAGTACTTCTTCCGCGCCAAACTGACTTTCTCTTAAATTTAGTAGGGAAAGATAGCTCGACACGATCACATCACTTTCAGACAATTTACTGTCTGAAATCGAGAATGGAATAACAGGTGCATCCGCACTATTCGCACCAAAGACAGCCTGAATATAAGGCGTATATCTGGTTAACATCGGCCACCATGACCACCACATCTTTTGGTGTAATCTGTCTTCTTTCTTTTGGCTTTATGCTGATTTTGATTGAATAAATCCAACAAAATAATCATGTAGCACTTCAACTTCTCGCATCGCGCTAGGCAAAATTTCACGACCAAAGACGGTCATTTTTCGCGACATTTAATGCACCATGACTTAACGTCAAAATTTGATTTTGGATCTGCCCTAACAACGTTTTTTCGGGAAGTTCTGCATAGTAATCACGGGAAATGGCTTGAATATTTTCTCATCATCGTACTAATTGATAGAAAAATCCCGTCCCCATTTTTCCCTCAAGAGGCTAAAAGCGGATTCCCGCTGAACAATTCTTCTTGTTGATTGCGTACAATCAAGGTCAGCAGGTTCCCATGACACTTGCTCGGCTGAAATGTGAGCTTCGCATCGTTGCTTTCTTGCACGAAACGCTGTCTTTCTAATAAATAGGATTTACTCAGATCTCATAGTCACCCCCAATATTCTTGACATGGATTATTGAAGAATAAATGCGTCTGTTTTAGCTGAAATACCTTGGAAAATATTGAGATAAACCGTTGAGCAATGCCGGAATACCAAAAATAAAAATACGTTCTGGTAAGTTGAGTGTCGCATTGGGATCACGACATAATGCTAAAATTGTTGATTGAGTGCAGCACGATGTTTTTGCTTTTCCACCGAAATCACGTTGGACATCATCCACCAAGGCTCGTCATAAAATCCCTGCCAGTGAATATTGCCTTTAATTTGAGAAAGAAAGGTGGGATTTCAACAGCAAAAGCCCCTGCTTTTGCTGATTAATTTGAGCCAAGATCTTTTCATCGTTATTTTCTCCCCATGCAGCAATCCATTCAGGACGATAGACGAGATATTGGTCAAATAAATCGGCAACTTTTAAACTTAATTGATAAAGTTTTTGCTGTTCTGATGCCCGGGTGAAGATGCTAATATTTTTAATGGTTCAAATTCTTTTTGCTGTAAAAAGGTAGGGATTAATCGCATTAATCGCCATAACGTTGAATCTTTTTCAAAAGTTTTGCGTGGAAACATTCGGCAAATTATCGGCATAAAGTTTCCAAATAAAACTGGAAGGCATGGGGAATTGAAAATTCGCTGCAACACCGCGTTTTTAGCAATTTCCATTTGCAACCATTGTGCCATACCCTGGACTTTGCACCAACACAATGTCAGATTGAAACGGATCATGTTGCGGTAAATTTTTCCAGCAGCGAAACTAAAATATCCTTTTGAATTTCTGGTTGGTTTGAATAATAAGTAACGAACAAAGTAACGCCTTTGAAAGCAAAAACAATGCGTTATTTTACTCGGTTTTCAATAAAAATTCACCTTGAGGATAGCGTATATTCACTTGATGATGACTGCATTGAATTGCAAATTGAATGCCATTTTGTTCTACGCTATTTTCACAAGACAAGCCTAAAAACTGACGTTGAGCCTGATTTTCTCAGCAATTTGAATCGCCTGAAATTCTTGAAAAATTCTGACCGCACTTTTTCGTTGCTCAGTCGTCCATCGGTTAAAAATCAAAAATAACCCGCTGAAAAATCGATAAGCTAATAAAAGTGACATTAACGACATGCCTTTATTCACGTGATCGCCACTTAAATCACTCCAACTTTTATCCGCAAACGCCGTTGGCTATGTTCTTGTACGAGTTTTGTTACCACGGCTTTACCGTAAGCCACCGTCACGCCCTCCTCTAACTTAAGTGAACCACCTGTAATCACCGCACCACTAATTCGTCCTTTGCCGGTTAAAGTTAAATCTTCTTCTGCTAGCAGAATACCACTCACATTCCCTTTAATTTCTAATTGGCTTTGCGTTATCCAATACACTTGCGGTGTTTTTTGAGTATTAAAGTAGTATCTACTTTCACAAAGTGCGGTTGAAAATCAGCTTGTTTTTCGCTGGAAATAAAATCTCGCAGCATATTTTCATTAATGCCTTTTGTGGGTGATTTCTTAAATAACTCAGCGCGTTTACACCAAACAGAATAGGCGACTTTATCCTCTGCCCTGAAGACTCGAAAAGATCTGTTTCACTTTTTCAGCACTCATTTAAAGGCAAGTTTTGGCAAATGTGCGTTTGTTGCTGCTGACTGATTTTCTGTAAAGAAAGACTCTGTTCTACATAATATTTTCGCTGACTCATTTGAGCTCGAAAAAACGCAAAGATCTGTTCATCAAATAATAAGATCAATGCCAATAATCCCTGAAAAGTAAAAATCAGTGCCGTCAGTGTCACAATCCCTTTTTCATCATCATTCTTCTTGATTTAATAAAAGGCACTACAAGCGAAGTTTCATATTGAATATGCTTATGTGTTGCAAGATTTCCCGCGAGTTTGATTTCAATCCTTTACCCTGCCTTTAACCAATCAAAACGTAATTGAGAAATCTCAAACTCTTTTTCATCCAATAAATCAGTCCATCCACCACCAGCGTTACAAGTAGATTGCGTATAGCACGCTGACACTCTTCTGAACGACAATTCGCATTTACCGCATTTTTTATAAGTTTGTTTGGTTTCGATCATTTTTGCCGTTAAGTTTGTAACCAACAGCTCCTTTTCGATATTTTTGCCACATTTTTAACGCCATTTACGCAGGTATTTTTGTGTATTTTTCACCAATACAGCCATTACTATTCAAATCATATAAGACACAGCTATTTGATGGTGCATTGTCGCTTGAGCAATGGTTATTGCTGTGCCCTTTTCGTCTAATTCGAATAAAGCCAGATTATCTTCAATGAGTTTTTGGTTTGCGGCTCGAAAGCCTATTCGACGCAGATCTTTCCCGATGAGTTGAATTGTGCGTTGTAATTCCGCTTGTAATTTGAGTTGTAACATTAAACGCTGATTTTGCTGTTGAGTTTGGGCATAAAATTGTGCAAACCAATAACAACAATAAAGTGGATAAACCGAGTGAAATCAATAAGCTCAGCAATGTCTCGCCTTTTAATGGTTTCATCTTGTACATGCACTCGCTGCTTGATCAGACTTTAATTTGATACTGCCAACATTGAAAAAAGAGAACAATGTTCGATGCTCTTCCGCCTGTAATATAAAACAATTTGTTTCCATAGTATTTCTGGCCCCATTAAATTTCACCGCCACTTCAGACGGATATAATTTAGGGCCTATAAGCATCGTTTTTCCTTCAAAATAAGGATAGTAAAAAATGCGCATAAAGGTTTTAGGACAATTCTGAGGGATGAAAACAATCACAAAGATCGCTTTTACTTGAGCTGTGATACACCAACGTTGATTCGCCCTATCTTGATTGTCCAAAATAAACCAAATCGCCGATGAGTTTTTCCGCCCTCGCTTGAATATTACGTAAGAAAAATAAGCCGTTGTTGCTCTTTTTCGAGAAAAATATTTGGGATCGTTTTTCTGCCATTTTAGGCAATGCAAACGTCAACGTTAAGCTTAAAATAAATAACACAATCAAGGTTTCTAATAAGGTTATCCCTTTTATACATAAAATGCCTTCTTTTTGACCGCACTTTAAAATTCCTTTTTAGAAGAAAGCCAATTAGCTACTTTATTTTTGCGATACTGATCGCAAATTTCATTTAAAAACGGGAAAAACCGTGAATTAAACATTTTTCAACTGGCTATTTACTAAAACTCCCTTATAATAGGCGACCCTATTTATCTGTTCTTTAAAAATCTGGTGGAAATATGAATCCAATGTTAAATATCGCTATTCGTGCGGCACGAAAAGCGGGCAACGTGATTGCTAAAAACTATGAGCGCCGTGATGACATCCAAAACAAGTAAAAAGGTATTAATGATTATGTGACCAGCGTCGATAAAAGCCGCTGAAGCTGGGATCATTGAAATCATTCAAAATCTTATCCTGATCATACAATTATCAGTGAAGAACGTGGTGCATTAGAAGGCAAAGACAGTGATATTCAATGGGTGATTGATCCACTAGATGGCACAACCAACTTCTGTAAAAGGTTTGCCACATTTCCTGTTTCTATTGCTATCCGTGTAAAAACCGTACCGAAGTAGGGTGTGGTTTACGATCCTATTCGTAATGAATTATTCACTGCTGTGCGTGGTGAAGGCGCAAAAATTAAATGAAGTGCGTTTACGTGTAGATAGCCAAAATGAACTTAACGGGGCGATTTTAGCTACCGGTTTTCCCATTCAAACAACCAAGCTTGATGCCAACTCAATTTGCTATCATGAATAACTTAATTGATGAAGCAGCAGATTTCCGTCGTACAGGTTCAGCCGCATTAGACCTTTGCTGTGTGGCATCCGGTCGCGTTGACGGTTATTTCGAAATGGGCTTAAAAACCTGGGATTGCGCAGCAGGTGATTTAATCGTGCGTGAAGCGGCGGTTTTAGTGTGTGATTTCAATGCGGGTCACGGCTATTTACGCTCAGGCAACATCGTGGCTGCACCAGCGCGTATTTTAAAAAGAAATGCTAAATAAAAATTCAGCCTTGCCTAACTGAACAAGTGAAGTAAAGCCTCAATAAAAGTGCGGTAGATTTCACCGCACTTTTTATGACTAATTTCTGTCGAGTGGCTTTCTGTTTTCTTCCGTTTCCGGCTCAAGATCCAATTTAGCCATGAGCAGCTGATCGCCATCTTCTTCTGGATGCCTGTCACTAACAATTTATCACCATAGAAAATGGAATTCGCTCCCGCCATAAAGCACATGGCTTGCATTTCTTCACTCATGCCTTGACGACCAGCAGAAAGACGAACATAACTTTTTCGGCATGGTAATACGAGCAACGGCAATGGTGCGAACAAACTCTGTCCAATCTAAATCAGCTGCATCAGCCATTGGCGTGCCTTCCACTTTCACTAATTGGTTAATCGGCACTGACTCCGGCTGAGGATCAAGATTTGCCAAACTTGCGATGAGGCCTGCTCGCTCTTTACGGGTTTCATTCATGCCCACAATACCGCCACAGCAAACTTTCAAACCGGCATGACGCACTCTTTTCCTAATGTGCTTAAACGATCATCAAAACGGCGTGTACCAATGACATTGTGATAATTCTCTGGCGCGGTATCTAGATTGTGGTTGTAATAATCCAATCCTGCATCTTTTAACTCTTCCGCCATACCATCTTGCAACAACCCAAAGGTCCCGCAAGTTTCTAAGCCAATATCTTTTACCGCACGAATAATCGCCGTCACTTTTTCCATATCTTTAGGCTTAGGACCACGCCATGCTGCGCCCATACAAAAACGTCCTGCACCACGTGCTTTCGCAATTTTGGCCTTTTCGACAATTTCATCAATATCCAAGATCTGCTGATTTTTGTACGCCTGTTTGATAACGTGCCGATTGTGGGCAATAACCACAATCCTCTGGACAGCCACCCGTTTTAATCGACATCAATGTCGATAACTGTATCGCGCCAGGGTTGAAATGCTCTCGATGCACTTGAGCCGCATGATAGACTAATTCTAAAAAGGTGTTTCAAACAACGCTTCTACTTTACAAACAGACCAATACTCTACTGATGGATGGGGTGTAATAGATGAAAGCTGTACTACATTTGTTGTGGTCATTATATTTTCCTCGTTTAAGCTATGTCGCTTTGATTAAGTTGAGCATATTACTCTGCAATATGATAAAAAGAGATCAGATCACTTTTCCTTGATGAATTTCAATCACTCGATCAATATGCCGTTCAATTTCTTTGGGTTGATGTGTCACTCAATAACATGGTGAGCTTTTTCTCTTCACATAATTGATCCATTAAATCCTGCATTTCAATGCGTAATTTAGGATCAAGAGCTGAAAAAGGCTCATCCAATAATAAAATCGGTTTATCTCGTAGCAAACAGCGCGCTAACGCTACTCGCTGTTTTTGTCCACCTGAAAGTGCGGTCGGTTTTCTCGTTAAAAAATCCTGTAAATTGACCGCACTTGCAGCTTGTTCTACAAGGGCTTTTTCTTCTGCATTTAAGGCTAAATTCGGTTTTAAACCTAAGGCAATATTCTCTTCTACAGAAAGATGAGTAAAGAGATTATTTTCCTGAAATAGCATGGAAACGGGGTGTTCAAAAGGTGCCGTTTTGGTATGATTTTCACCATTTAGCCAAATCTCCCCACTATCGGCATATTCAAAGCCAGCAATTAAATTCAGTAAGGTACTTTTTCCTGCGCCACTTTCACCAATAATGGCAATTTTTCCTGGGCTTGAATATGTAAATCAAATACCATCAGCATGGATTGATAATTGAAGATCACATTATTTAATCTAATCATTTTTGTTCCTTCTGCCCTTCAATAAACATAAATAAACCCTAAACATAAGCCCAATAAAATCAATGCCGTCACTGCCGCTTCTTGGCTTCGATATTGCCCGATTTGTTGATAAAGCAAATGAGGCAACGAAGTAAAATCAGGACTACCAAATAAAGCTATCGCCGTAAAATCGCCGAGTGATAAAGTCGTTGCGAGTGCCAAGGCATATTTCAATGGTGCTTTTTAGTAGCGGATATTCAATTAAACGAAAAACGCTGCCAACCTGTAATATTCAGCGATAAACAGAGTTTTTCATAATATTGCATCGATTGATTCATTGGTGTATTGAGAATTTTGATAACAAATGGCAAGGCAGCCAAGGCGTTACAAACAGATACCACTACAAACAAATGCCCTGCTGAAAAATCAATATCTTGCAACCAAAGGAATAAGCCGACTGCTAAAACGATCGTCGGAATGGCTAAAATCATCATGCCCCCCGTTAAAATTAAGTGAGCTAATTTAGGGTGATATAACCATTGCAGTTGACGGGAAAGTAACAATAAGAAGAATCCAAATAATACCGATAAAATCCCGGCTGTCGGTGCCATGGTTAATGAATAAGCAAGCGCCTTCCATAATTGTGGATTTTGCCAATAGCCAAATAATTGGGTCGCAGACAAACCTTGAAAAACAATATTGAATAAGGGACTTAAAATAAATAAGCACACCGAGAATAAGACAAAAACATGTCCAAATTTGACCGCACTTGAAACAGGTAAAACCCATCGATAACGTTGCGAAATCTGGGTTTCGGGTGCTTTTGCCCAATATTGTGAAAGCGAAAATAACGCAAAACAAAACGCAAATTGCACTAACGCAAAAAGTGCCGCTTTGGGTAAATCAAATTCAAAGAAAATGGCTTGGTAAATGGCGACTTCTAATGTGCTGTTTTGTGGCCCTCCACCTAGTGCCAAGACAATCGTAAAACTGGTGAAACACAGCATAAAAATCAATACAAAGGCTGACACGATTTGGCTTTTCAAATAAGGCCATTCAATTAAGCGGAAAAATGTGAAACCTTTGATATTCAATTGTGCCGCGAGTTGATGCTGTTCAGTCGGTACACTTTGCAAAGCCTGCAAACTCATTCGTGCCGCTAAAGGAATATTAAAAAATAAATGGGCAATGAGAATGCCACTTAAACCATAAATGGAGGGTTTCCACGAAATACCTAAGGTTTGCAGCAGTTGTGTTAGCCAACCTGCCGTGCCATAAATCCCAATCAAACCGAAAATAGCCAGTAATGCTGGCAAAACAAAGGTGAGAGAAAAAATGCGTAAAATGGGCGATTTGCCTTTGAAATCTAAATAGAAAAAAGCACGCGCAAATAACATACCAATTATGCTTTAGAAAGCAAAGGCAGATAATAATGCCTGACCGAAACTAAAAGGCGATAACTTGATGCAAATAATCGTCTTGTAAGAAATCAGATAAGGCATAATCACTTCCAACTGAAAAAACAGCAGAAAGTGAAAATCCATAGAGTAAAACAATGAAAAAAATGACCGCACTTCCGCCCAAATAATGGCGTGGACGAAAATGCGGATGTTGCAATAAGTTCATTAATACTACTTAGATAAAGCTTTTTGCCATTGATTGATCCAGCCTTTCAGCTGCTCACTTGTCACCGTTGTGGTATCTAAAATACGCATTGATTTTGCGCGAGAATTAAGCGCATCAATGTGGCTTTCGATATTGGTCTCTACCACGGGTAACATGACATTATTTTTAGCAATATCTGCTTGAGCTTGCGGTGAAAGTAAGAATCCTAAAAATTCATCAGCACAGGCATTATTGCGGTTAGCCACTTTGGCTGCCACTTCAACTTGTAATACGCTACCCTCTGCAAATTCCGTTGCCACATAATTGTCTTTTTGTTCAGAAAGAATATGGTAAATCGGTGACGTATTTGACGCTTAAAACCAGATCACCTTCGCCTTTTAAGAAGGCCCCATAAGACTCAGTCCAACCTTTGGTGACCGTGACCGTATGTTTAGAAAGGGTCTTCCAGGCATTTGCGACATCTGCTTCTGGATAAACTACATTCATCCAAAGTAATAAACCACGTCCAATACTGCTTGTACGCGGATCTTGATATAACACTTTAAGATCTTGACGCTCAACTAATTCTTTTTAAGCTCTTTGGTGGATTAGTCAGTTTATTTTTTATCATAAATAAACGCGTATTGTGCATAATCGAATGGTAAGAACGTGTGATTTTCCCATTTAATTGGTAAACGTAACTGGCTTAAATCCACTTTATTTGGCTCAAAAATATTGAGTTTTTGTGCATCCTCAATTTGATAACTATCTAAACCGAGCACTACATCCGCCTTAATTTTTACCTTCTAGACGAACACGGTTAAACAAAGTGCCATTATTGTCCAAAAAGCTACATAATTCAGCTTACATTGCGGGAATTGTTGTTCAAAAGCTGCTTTTAACTTTTTGGTCCAGCACTCCAATCAGCACTAAATGAATCATAAGTATAAACATCTAATGTTTGAGGTGCAGCTTGTGCGAAAAGCGGAAAAGGTGAAAAAGTGCGGTTAAAAATGGGAAAGCGTTTTTGTTCATTATGCGTTCTCCTTATTTTTGCATAACGAAACAGCATAATGAGATGATTAGTTTCCTACGCCAGCATTATCTGTTTCAGGTTCACGGGTGTTTCTCAGCCATTAATATTGGCACCCCGACTAAGTGCGATGTAGTCTAACGTAAGGAATTTTATCAACAAGTTATTTAACTTAAAAATGTTAATCTGATCACATTTTTATAACAGGTTTATCATTTTTTGAGCAAAAGAAAACCTGCTAAAAAGCAGGTTTATCTTGGTAATCTATCGTCAATTAAGCTTGATGTTTAGCCGCTACTTCGCTTAATAAAAGTTTTGAAGTTCGCCAGCTTGGTACATTTCTAAAATAATATCACAACCACCAATTAACTCACCTTCTACCCATAATTGTGGGAAAGTTGGCCAGTTTGCATAAGCCGGCAATTCAGCACGAATATCTGGGTGTTGAAGAATATCAACATAGCCGAAAGGCACTTTGCAATTCATTAATGCTTCAGATGCACGTGCAGAGAAACCACAAGAAGGTAATTTTGGTGAACCTTTCATGTAAATTAAAATTGGGTTTTCAGCGATTTGTTTTTTGATTTTGTCTAACGTTTCCATAATGTTCCTTGTTCAAATAAGTCTGAATAGGGCGCTATTCTAGCATAAGATAGAACCTGAGTGAAAGACTTGGTCTTACCAACTTCCACCAGCTCCGCCGCCGCCGAAAGCCACCGCCACCAAAGCCACCACCGGAAGAACCACCGCCACCGAAGCCTCCACCAAATCCGCCTCCGAAACCGGAACCGCCACCACGGCGACGAGAAATCGTACTTTGACGAATGATTTTATTCAGTTGGTCACGTTGATTCGGGCTAATATATACTTCATCTTTTGTGATATTGGAATTCACCAAATAATACAATAGCAATAAACGCCAATACCATTAAGAATGGGATGTACTTATCGAACGCATCTTCTTCAACTTGTGCTGCATCAAACTCGCCTTTACTTGCCGCAATAATTTGGTTTAAGCCATCATTAATACCTTGTGCATATTGGCCTTGTTTAAATTGTGGCAAAATTGCCGAACGGATGACTTGCGATAAAAAGCATCCGGCAGTACGCCTTCTAAACCTTGCCCAGTTGCAATAAAAGACTTTGCGATCATTTTTCGCAATCAGCATCAACACGCCATTGTTCAGATTTTTACGCCTATACCCCATTTATCACCTAAAGCAAAAGGTATAATCAGCGATTTCATATTCACCGGTTGTCGGAACCAAAACAACAGCGATTTGTGAACTCGTTTCTTTACTATAAGTAATCAGTTTATTTTTCTAAAAATTTGCTATGTTCTGATGAAAAGTGTGTTGGTGTAATCGTTTATGTAATGGAAAGGATTTGGTGCAGGCGGAAATTCTGCCGCAACAACCATTTTGAGCAAAAAACAAGGCTAAAAACAACCGCACTTTTTCATAAAAAGATAAAAAGCTAGCCATTAATAATTACCTCATTAGATAATTCATTCACATCATCAGGCTGAATAGGGAAATGGCGAGATAAAATATCACTGATACGATCAATCGCATCGACAATGCCTTGTGTATAAGCTTTTTTTGTTTAAACTGCTCAATCATTAAATCGCATTGTAACTGCTCAATAAGCTACATCAACAAATTGATGAATGCCTTTATCACCTACGATTGCACAGAGATGATTTTTATATCCCACATAAATCAACACGGCATTTTGTGCCGCTGTTTTTATGCATTTCCAGTTCATCAAACACTTCTAAAGCACGTTCCATTGCAGACAGTTGTGCTGAAGCCTTTTGGTACTTTGCGTTCAATATAAACACGTAACTCAGCCGAACTTAAGCTTTTCGAGGGACGACTAATCGCCGCCTCGATTTGCTTTTTATCTACCGGAATTCTGGAAAAGAATGGCATAGATAAACCTTAGTTAAAGTTTACAGTTGGTGCGTTTTCAGCGCCTGCAGCTGATTTAAAAGTAAGGTTTAGCTTTAAAACCAAAAAAATCATTGCCGCTAATTTAGTTGGGGAATTGACGTACTTTTTCATTATAAATACGTGCAGCTTCATTAAATTTATTACGAGCGACATTGATACGGTTTTTCTGTACCTTCAAGTTGCGCTTGTAAGTTCATAAAAGCCTTCGTTCGCTTTTTAATTGTGGGTATTGTTCTACAGTAACAAGTAAGCGAGATAATGCTGAACCTACTTGATTTTTGGTTTTTGTTGGAATTCGTTTAATTGTTCTTCCGTTAAATTAGACGGATCAATTTTAGTTTGTGTCGCTTTTTGCGCGAGCTTCGATTACATTGGTTAATGTTTGTTGTTCAAAAAGTTAGCTTGACCTTTTACAGTATTCACTAAGTTTGGAATTAAATCTGCACGACGTTGATAAGATGATTCAACATTTGCCCAAACAGAATCAATTTCAGTTTCTGCTTTTACTAAGCCATTGTAGCTAGACATTAAGCCAAAAACCTGCAGCAACGGCGATAATAATCAAGATAATCCACTTTTTCATTCAAAAATTCCTTCAATTTATAGGTTTAATTTATATAAGAAAAGACCTAAACCGAAGTTTAGGGTCTTCTAATGTTAATCCGTTAATGGATAACTAAATAAAATTATTTAGTACCGTTAACTGCGATTTCAACACGACGGTCTGGTGCTAAACAAGCGATAAGCGCTTTACGACCTTTAACCGCATCACAAGTAGAACCTGTAACTGGGTTAGCTTTACCGTGACCAACTGCAGAAATGTTTTGAGCTGGAACACCTTTTAGCTACTAAATAGTTAGCTACAGAGTCTGCACGACGTTGTGATAATTTCACGTTTGGTGCATCTTTACCGATACGGTCTGTATAACCAGCAACAGCTACGTTAGCATTGTTAACCTGAGCAATTTCACCGTAGATACCGTCTAAAGTTGCTTTAGCTTGTGGTTTTAAGTTAGCTTTACCGAAAGCGAAAGTTACATCAGATGCTAAGTTGAAAGTTTTGCTTACAACTTCAGGTGCAACAACTGGAGCAGCACCTTGACCGAAACGGTAAGATAAACCAGCATTGATAGAACCGATCCATGGGTTGTAGTCTACAGAACTGTTCTCAGTACGACCAGTACGTAATTTACCTACGCGAGCTAACCATTGATATTCAAGACGTAATGCTAACTCTGGTAAAGATGGTAATGCATATTCGAAACCAGCTGCGAATACTGGAGAAACACGTAAGCTGTGTTCACCAGCACCACGAACGCGAGCGCCTTTTGAGTTGTATACTTTATAGTCTGAACGAACTAAAGCTGCACCAGCACGACCGTAGAAGTCTAAACCTTCTAAAGCAGAAGTTAAACCACCAAGGTTGTAGCTACCTTTAACACCTAAGTGTGCACCGTGGTTGGTGTGTTTTACATTTGTTTTACCGTTACGTAAGAATTTAGCACGACCGAAATCATCGTAACCAGCTTCTACTGCTAAACCAAAGTTATCTTGGTTTAAAACTTGGTAACCACCGAATACACCGTAAGTAACAGAGTTACGGTGATAGCCATTACCGAAGTTTAAGCTACGTGGGTTAGTAGCATCAGTGTTTGATTTGATACCATCGTGGAAAGATGCTTGACCAGCTTTAGCACCTACATAGAAGGTGTTTGCTTGTGGAGCTGCTTGAGCTACTGAAGCTGCTGCTAAACCAGCAACGACTAATGCGATTGCAGTTTTTTTCATTTTGATGTCCTCTATTTAGTCATCGTTATTAATTAAGAAAAGTTTCCTTGTTTATTGTGAACTTTACAAAAAGAAACACTCTAAACATTGCTTAACTAGGGTTTTTGAATTTGCCCTAACTTATCCTTTTTGACAAATTCAATTCCTTTGCCATAGCCAAAGGAACGTTCAAAAGTATGGTTATTATCCTATAAAAACATCAAAGATCAAACCTTTTTGCCCTTTTTGGTTATTTTATAGACAAACAACCCCTAAAATGAACGTTCATTCACAAAAACAGGGTTAATTTTTAACCCGTTTTCTATTCTAACAAAAATATCTTTTGTTCAAATCGACTTTTTTTGAGCTTCATATATCATCAAATTCACTTTCTTCTCTATTTATATTTATGTGTGAGTGATTTTATGTTGCCCCGTCTTTCTAATGTACCACAACTTAATAACGTGGTAAGTGATTATCTTAGCGAACTCCAAAAACAGCATTTTGAAGGTGATATTGCATCAAATTATGCCGACCGTTTAAGTCTCGCGACAGACAACAGCGTCTATCAACAACTTCCACAGGCTATTTTGTTCCCTAAATCTGTTGCCGATGTGGTACGCATTACCAAATTAGCCAATAAAGAGAAATACCTTCACTTAACCTTTACACCTCGCGGTGGCGGCACGGGCACAAATGGGCAATCTATTAATAACAATATTATTGTGGATCTCTCTCGCCACATGACAGGCATTTTAGAGCTTAATATAGAAGAACGTTGGGTTCTGCGTTCAAGCAGGTGTAGTAAAAGACCAACTAAACCAATTTTTAAAAACCTCACGGTTTATTCTTTGCACCAGAACTATCCACCAGTAATCGAGCAACCCTCGGTGGCATGATTAATACCGATGCTTCCGGTCAAGGTTCATTGCAATACGGTAAAAACCTCCGATCACGTTTTTAGCATTACGTTCAGTTTTAATGAATGGTGAAATATTAGATACAAGTGCGGTCAAATCCGACGATGTTTTAGAAAACTACCCGCTTGCAGAAAATGGAAAAACGCTACATCAAACGATTTTCCAACGTTGTAAAGAGAAAGCGCGCCTCAATCATTCAAGATTTACCCACAACTCAATCGCTTTCTCACCGGTTACGATCTTAAGAATGTCTTTAATAAACGATGAAAGTGAATTTAATCTCACCCGAATTTTAACGGGGATCAGAAGGTTCACTTGCGTTTATCTGCGAAGCTAAACTCAATTTATTGCCGATTCCTAAATATCGCACCTTAATTAATGTGAAGTACAGCTCATTTGATGCAGCACTTCGCAATGCGCCTTTTATGGTGAAAGCCAATGCCCTTTCAGTTGAAACCGTCGATTCCAAAGTGCTGAACCTGGCTAAGCAAGATATTATTTGGCATTCAGTGAAAGAACTTTTAACAGAGGAAGAACAAAATCCAATTCTTGGTTTTAAACATTGTGTGAATATGCGGGCAACAATCAAGCCAAAAATCGACAAACCAAGTAACCGCACTTTGTCAGCAATTAGATGAAAAAATTGCACAAGGCAAAGATCATATTATCGGCTATCAACTTTGTTCTGACTTGCCTTCTATTGAACGTATTTACGCCATGCGTAAAAAAGCGGTGGGGCTATTAGGGGTAATGCGAAAGGTGCGGCCAAACCGATTCCTTTTGTGGAAGATACCTGTGTACCACCAGAACATCTTGCCGATTACATTGCAGAATTTAGAGCCTTATTAGATAGTCACAATCTGCAATATGGGATGTTTGGTCATGTGGATGCTGGCGTATTGCACGTTCGCCCGGCTTTAGACCTATGCGATAAAGAACAAGTCAAAACTCTTTAAACTAATTTCAGATGAAGTAGCTGAACTCACCGTGAAATACGGCGGTTTGCTATGGGGGGAACACGGTAAAGGGGTACGCTCTCATTATGGCGAGAAATTCTTTACACCTGAACTTTGGCAAGAATTACGTTATGTGAAATTTTTATTTGATCCAAACAATCGTCTGAATCCAGGTAAAATCTGTACGCCACTTAATAGCAATGCTGAACTCTATTCGATTCTCTCGCCAATGCGTGCTGACAATGATCGCCAAATCCCAATTCAAATGCGAGATGAATTCAAAGGTGCGATGAATTGTAACGGTAACGGACTTTGCTTTAACTTTGATGAGCACAGCATTATGTGCCCTTCCATGAAAGTGAGTAAAAATCGCGTATTCTCGCCAAAAGGACGAGCCGCTATGGTGCGTGAATGGTTGCGATTAATGGCGAATGAAAACGTCTCGCCTGATCAATTAGATTTTCATAAAACGCAAGTAAAACTGACCGCACTTGTGGAACGTTTCCGCAATAGCGTGCAGAAATGGCGTGGTGAATATGACTTCTCACATGAAGTAAAAGCAGCAATGGATACTTGTCTGGCTTGTAAAGCCTGTGCAAGCCAATGCCCGATTAAAATTGACGTACCAAGTTTCCGTGCGAAATTTTTCCATTTCTACCACAGTCGTTATTTGCGCCCAGCCAAAGATCATCTTGTGGCGAAATTTAGAAGTTGCTGCACCTTATATGGCGAAACAACCGGCATTATTCAATTATTTCACCAAACTGAAAGTTACTCAAAGCGTGGTTGAAAAAACACTTGGCATGACTGATTTGCCTCTCCTTTCAGAGCCAAACCTTCAACAGCAATTAGTGGAAATTGGCTACCAAGGCAAAAAATTAGAAGAATTGGAAGGTCTTAGTGCCGCCGAAAAAGCCAATATGCTCTTTATCGTACAAGATCCTTATACCTCTTATTACGATGCTAAAGTGGTGCGAGACTTTGTCGCTCTCACACAAAAATTAGGATTCTCACCAATCCTTCTGCCTTTCAAACCCAATGGCAAAGCCATGCATATTAAAGGTTTTTTAGCTCGCTTTAGTAAAAACCGCCAAAAACACAAGCTGAGTTTTTTAAATCGCATCGCTAAATTAAATGTGCCTTTGGTCGGCGTAGATCCAGCTATTGTGCTTTCTTATCGTGATGAATATAAAGAAGCATTAGGTGATTCTCGCGGTGATTTCCATGTACTCACAGCGCATGAATGGCTGACCAATCAATTAGAAAGTAACGCATTACAAAGTGCAGTGAAAAATATTGCAAAATCTGACCGCACTTTTGAGTGGCATTTATTCCCTCATTGTACTGAATCCACCTTTATGCCAAACAGTCCGAAAGAATGGCAGTATATTTTTGCGCAATTTGGACAAACATTGAATGTCGAAAAAGTCGGCTGCTGTGGTATGGCGGGTGTATTTGGTCATGAGGTTCAAAATCAAACCATGTCAAAAGACATTTATGACGTATCATGGGGCAAAAAATTACAAGGTAAAGATCCGAATCATTGTCTCGCAACCGGCTATTCTTGCCGTAGCCAAGTGAAGCGATATGAAAAAGCCATCTTGAAAACACCCTGTTCAAGCATTGCTTGAGATTTTAAATTAGACCTAGGAAGAATATATGATTTGGAAAAAACACTTTACCCTTGAGCAGCTTAATGAAATGGGAAAAAACTGTGCTGTTGGGCATTTAGGCATTGAAATCTCTGCTTATGGTGAAAACTGGATTGAGGCAAAAATGCCCGTTGATCATCGCACCACTCAGCCTTTCGGTTTATTACATGGTGGTGTGTCTGTTGCTTTGGCAGAAACCATTGGTTCATTGGCTGGATTTCTCAGTATAGAAGAAGGTCAAGTTGCCTTAGGGATTAGATATCAACGCCAATCATCTTCGCCCAGTGAAAAAAGGTTTTGTTACCGCAAAGGCAATACCAATTGCTTTAAGTCAAAATACTCATGTTTGGCAAATTGACATTCGCGATGAACAAGATAAACTCTGTTGCGTTTCTCGATTAACGCTTTCTATCAAACATTTATGACTACAACTCAAAAATTGGCATCATTTTAGCAAATCTTGGTACGCCAGATGCCCCTCAACCCGCAGCGATCTCTCGTTATTTGGCGGATTTTTTTAATGGATCCCTCGCGTGGTCGATTTACCTCGTTGGAAATGGTATCCCCTTTTAAAAGCCATTATTTTACCGATGCGTTCTAAACGCATTGCACGAAATTACCAATCTATTTGGACAGAACAAGGCTCTCCCCTGCTTGCTATTACAAAGCAACAACAAGCCGGTTTACAAGCTTTATTTAAACTGAAACAAAGGTATCAATGCACAAGTCGAAATCGCTATGACTTACGGCAATCCTTCGATGCAAAGTGCGGTCAAAAATTTACTCAAAAAAATGACGTAGAACGCATGATTGTGTTGCCACTTTATCCGCAATATTCCAGTACAACAACAGGCGCATTAATCGATGCGTTTCAATCGTGCCATTGCGCAAGAACGCAATATTGTGCCTTTTGAGTTTATTCATTCTTATCATCTTGATGAAAACTACATTAATGCGTTGGTGGATTCAATTAAAGTGCGGTTAAAACCAGATGAGTTTTTGCTTTTTCTCTTATCACGGCATTCCATTACGTTATGAGAATATGGGTGATTATTATCGTCAGCACTGTAAACAAACCACGATTGCGATTGTGGATAAATTAGGTTTAACAGAAAACCAATGGAATATGACCTTTCCAATCTCGATTTTGGGCGTGAAGAATGGTTACAACCTTATACGGATCACTTTTTAGAAGAAGCGGCTTCTCAAGGCATTCAGAAAAATAGCTGTGATCTGCCCAGGGCTTTTTCGGTGGATTGCTTTAGAAACCTTAGAAGAAATTGAGGTTGAAAATAAAGAAATTCTTGACATCATGGCGGTGTGTCTTATCACTACATCCCTGCATTGAAATGCAGAAAAAAAGCCCATATTGAAATGATGGGAAACTGGTTTTGGATAAGTTGCAGTAGTAAACTCCTTTAATTAAATCTCCCCTAGCCCCCTCTTTACTAAAGAGGGGTATTTTAATAACAAATAAATGCTCTATGCTCTATGCTCTTAGTCTCTCAAATACTTCCATAAAATCACTAAAAAGCAACATCATAAAAAGCCCCTCTTTTGTAAAGAGGGGTTTGGGGAGATTTAAAAAGATAAACAAAAAGGCGAACCTTTCGATTCGCCTTTCTAAGATTCTTATCTAATCAAAGATTAGAAGAATACACGCATACCTACACCGATAGCTCTGTCTTTTAGCTTTTACCATCGTAAGAAACTCGATTTTCACGTACTTTTTAGTTGTTACGTATTTACCTTCTACGAATAATACAACTTGTTTATGAAGTTTGTAATCTGCACCAAGTAAGAAACCGTGAGTTTTATCTTTATCAGATTTCACCTTTCACGCGTTCATATAGGTAGTTACCATATACTTGAGATGCTGGGAGTTACTTGATATGCAAAACCTGGAGATACATAGAATTTATTGGTTTTTGCATCATTTTTTTCTTTATCATGAGCATAACCAAAAGTCACCAGTTAATGTGAAAGTCACCAAATTTATAACCTAATGATGCTAAGAAAACCATCTACACGGTGTTTATATGATGCATCAGTTTCAAAGGTTAGTGTGACCATAAGCGAAACGAGCATCTAAATCACCCTGCTGTGTATAATGCACCTAAACCATATGCATTTTTTGATAGACTGGATTTAAGTGCGTTACCTTTTATCATTATGACGTTTGACCGAAAGTTATAGTTTGCACTTAATTGTAAACCTTCAATACCTTTATAGTCATAACGAACTACACCAGTACCTGAAGTTGGGATATATTCACCTTTTGGAATGAAACCATATTCATAGTCATTAGCTTGGCTTAAATCATCCGCGATAGTTAATTGACGACCAAATGTGATGTCACCAGTTGCTTTGCTACCTAAACCTACATAAGCACGTTTAGCATAAAGACTACCGAATTGGTCACGAGAATCTGTATCATCAAAACGGAATTCTAAACGACCTAACGCATAGAAATCGTTATCTAAGTTGTGTTTTACAGTGATGCCGAAACGTGAACCTGCGTTACGTAAAGCAGAGTTAGTTTTTTTAGTTGAGTGGTTAGCGGCGTCGTAATCTTTTTTATCCGCTTTTTCCAAGATTAAACGAAGAGAACCGTTTAATTGAACGTTAGTACCTTCGTTATCATAAACTACTGCTGCGTTTGCTGCTGAAGCTGCAACTGCAGAAACGATTAATGCTGCTAGTGTCTTTTTCATAATTGTTATTCCTTTTGGTTGTTACCTACGATTTTTGATTGAAGCAATTTTTTTCATAAAAAGTTCAATCTCCGAAATAGACGTCGCAAATATTACAAAAATAAACCTATAGTGTCAATGGGAGGAACCGCACCAATTTTCTAAAATCGGATCAAGATCACATTTTTGAGTAAAAAGATTGTTTTTGAGCTAAATAATCAAAGTATTTAAAATTATTCTTACAAAGATAAGATAAAACGCTGTACAGAATTTTGGCGTATTGTAAAGAAAAAGCGGCCAGATTTTAAATCTGACCGCTTTCTTTATTTAAAAACTACTAACGCTTCAATCGCTTTTATACTGCTCTTGGATTTTTTTCTAATCCAGATTGGTATTCCGCTTGTTTTTCACGTTCTTTCGCAATCACCGCTTCTGGTGCTTTAGCCACGAAAGCTTCATTGCTGAGTTTGTTCTCGATACGTTTAACTTCGTTTTGATATTTTTCAATCTCTTTGGTTAAACAGGCAAGCTCTGCTTCTTTATTGATAAAGCCAGCCATTGGCACGAGTAATTCCGCATTGCCGACGAGTTTCGCTACCGCAAGCGGTGCGGTTTCGTTTGCAGCTAACACTTGAACGTTGTCTAACTTCGCCATAGCTTTTAAAAGAGCGGTCTGTTTTTCGAGAATTTTTGCGTTTTCTGCGCTTAAATTACGGAATAACAGATCTAAGCCTTTGCTTGGTGCGATATTGCTTTCTGCACGAATATTACGTACCGCAACAATCACTTCTTTTAACCACTCAATTTCAGCTTCTGCTTCTGGATCAAAGCCGTTTTCTTCCACTTGTGGGAAAGGCTGTAACATAATACTGTCAGCCATAATGCCGACGAAACCTTTCACTTTTTGCCAAATTTCTTCGGTAATAAATGGAATGAGCGGATGTGCTAAACGTAATAATTTTTCTAACACGTGAACCAAAGTTTGGCTTGCCGCACGAATTTGTGCTGCATTGCCGTTTGCAAATACTGGTTTAGTTAATTCTAAATACCAGTCACAGAATTGGTTCCAAGTAAACTCATAAATCGCATTAGCACAAAGGTCGAAACGATATTGGCTTAATGAATTACGGAACGTTTCCACGGTACGATTGAATTCTGATTGAATCCAACGATCCGCTAATGAGAATTCGATCTCGCCTTCGCTTAAATCTAATTTTTCATTCGTTAAGACGAAGCGGCTTGCATTCCACAATTTGTTACAGAAGTTACGGTAGCCTTCTAGGCGTTTCATATCCCAGTTGATATCACGACCGTTTGAAGCAAGCGCAGCTAATGTAAATCGCAATGCGTCTGTACCGTGAGCGGCAATACCCTCAGCAAATTCTTTGCGCGTCGCTTTAGCAATTTTTCTCCGCTAATTGCGGCTGCATCATGTTGCCAGTGCGTTTTTCAAGTAAATCTTCAAGGCTGATGCCGTCAATCATATCGATTGGGTCAAGCACGTTACCTTTCGATTTCGACATTTTTTGGCCTTGCTCATCACGGATCAAGCCCGTTACGTACACGGTTTTTGAATGGTACTTGTGGTTTGCCGTTTTTCATCTTTTCACGAAAGTGCATCGTAAACATAATCATACGCGCAACCCAGAAGAAGATGATGTCAAAGCCGGTAATTAACACATCCGTTGGGTGGAACATTTTGAGTTCTTTAGTTTGCTCTGGCCAACCTAAAGTGGAGAACGTCCATAAGCCTGATGAGAACCAGGTGTCTAACACGTCTTCATCTTGTTTGAGTTCAACCGCAGAATCTAAGTTGTATTTTGACCGCACTTCTTCTTCGTTACGCGCAACATACACGTTGCCTTCTGCGTCATACCACGCAGGAATACGGTGTCCCCACCAAAGTTGGCGAGAAATACACCAATCTTGAATATCACGCATCCAAGAGAAGTAAAGGTTTTCGTATTGTTTCGGCACGAATTGGATTTCGCCGTCTTCCACCGCTTTAATCGCCACATCAGCAAGCGGTTTCACGCTCACATACCATTGGTCGGTTAACATCGGCTCAATCGGCACGCCACCACGGTCGCCATAAGGCACTTTCAGATCGTGCGGTTTAATTTCGTCTAATAAACCTAGCGCTTCAAAATCTGCCACAATTTTCTTACGTGCAGCAAAACGCTCTAAGCCACGGTAATCCGCAGGAATCGTCGCTTCATAGCCAGCAAGTGGTTTGCCATCAGTACCGATAATTTCTGCTTCATCACGAATATCTGCATTTAAGGTTAACACGTTAACCATCGGCAAGCTGTGACGTTTACCCACTTCGTAGTCGTTGAAGTCGTGCGCAGGGTAATTTTCACTACACCTGTACCGAATTCACGATCGACATATTCATCGGCAATAATCGGAATTTCACGGTTTGCCAATGGCAGAACCACTGTTTTACCGATTAAAGATTGATAACGTTCATCTTCAGGATGCACCGCCACCGCTGTATCGCCCAACATAGTTTCCGGACGCGTGGTTGCCACCACTAAATAATCTTTACCATCTGCCGTTTTTGCACCGTTAGCTAACGGATAGCGGAAATGCCAAAGGGAGCCTTTGCTCTCTTTGTTTTCACTTCTAAATCAGAAATCGCGGTGTGAAGTTTTTGGATCCCAGTTTACTAAGCGTTTGCCACGGTAAATTAAACCTTCTTCGTGCAAACGAACAAACACTTCTTTTACGGCGTTAGATAAACCGTCATCCATGGTAAAACGCTCACGTTCCCAGTCGATTGAGTTACCCTAAACGGCGCATTTGTTGGCTGATTGTGCCACCAGAATAGGCTTTCCAATCCCAAATTTTTGTTGATGAACGCTTCACGACCATAATCGTGGCGAGTTTTGCCTTCTTCTGCGGCAATTTTACGTTCCACCACCATTTGGGTCGCAATACCCGCGTGGTCTGTCCCCGCTTGCCATAAGGTGTTATGCCCTTCCATACGGTTAAAACGGATTAAAGGTATCCATTAAGGTTTGTTGGAAAGCATGCCCCATGTGTAGGGAACCTGTTACGTTCGGCGGCGGAATCGCAATGCAATAGCTCGGCGCATTTTTCATTTTCAGACGGTTTAAAAATAACCGCTCTCTTCCCAATGTTGATAAAGGGCTTGTTCTACCGCAGACGGATTAAAAACGGTCTGCTATTTCGAATTTTTTGTGTCATTTATTTTTCTCTATTAATTCTGAATTGTTATATTTAATTGTTTTTAAATCTTACCTTAATAATAGCCAAAATACTTTTAATATCTCCCTTAATAATAAACAAAATATTTTTAAACCTCCTCTTAATAACAAACAAAATGTTTTTTAAACTTCACCTTAATAATAGATAAAAACATTTTTAATCAAAGGAATAAATAAGCCATAAACAAGAAAGTTAGTATGACACCAAAACACCTTAAGTATTTGGCTTAATATGTTTTTTACGAACGAATTCAACAAAGCTCATTTGATACTATCTTTTGAGGGATAAAACCCAAACCTAAAGAAGCTTGAAATAAATATAATAAAGAAACAGCAATCATTATTATTAAAAATAAAAATAAAATTAGGCGACACAAGCAATTTTCTAGCTTCTAATTCTGCAGGGTCATTAAGATTAGATAAATTTTTCACACCTCATCACTCTTCCTATTGGTTCCAAGAGCAGAGTTTTCTATTATTACTTTCTATACTGTTCTTTATTAACTCTCGAAACAGAATCGCCATCTTCTATTTGATCTATAATGTCTTTTAAGGATATGAAAAATCTTAATTTATCTCTATTCTTAACCCAGAAAAAAATTAAAAAGCACGATATAATTAAAAAGCATTGACGTAATAAATTGAACCCATAAAAGAAATGATATTAAGTTCCATAAATACCTCTATGTTATATAGCAAACTAAATTTATATATGAAAGAAAATATTCAACTATACTATCGGAATATATTTTTATTTAGTTTATTAAAAGTGTTAATAAGACTCTCAACACTTTAAATTTGATTATCCTCAAATCGACCACACGTAAAATATCACCTGCTTTAAAATAGGCTTTCCGATTTATCTCGAATCGTGATGGTTTTTACGTCCTGCGAGAATATCGGCTTCGAAACGTTGATAAAAGGTAATATCGTTCATAAAGTGCGGTCACAAAAATTTAATTTACTTCTTATCTAGCCAAGGATGTTTATTATTTGGGTCACCGTATTGCCCACACGATTTTTCTTTGCCTCATCATCTGATAGATAGTAACGAGGAATATTGATCGGTAACAATGCTGTATCAGCCACAACAGATAAAGGCCAATCGATAAAATATAATGGTCTGGTCATATGCTTAAAGCCAACACCATCGTAAAAATTACCAGCTACCATATTATAATCGTATCGAGTGCCAATATAAGGGACAAGGATCTTTCAGTGTCGTTAAAGTTCCACATCCATAGAGAAACATACTTAATAATATAAAAACGATTTTTTTCATTTTTCGCGCCTTATGCTCTTCATCCGATTCCGTATAGTAACGAATAATATCGTGATATTTATCTTCTTTAATTTGGCTTAAATCAAAAGGTTTGTCATCATTCTCTTGTTGTACTTTATTTTTAAAACGTGAATTCAACATTACACCCAAAAATAACAAAAAAACAATAAACGCAACAATGGTATAACCTATTCCAACACCAAGACAGCCCTAGACCGCCAGGTCCCATGCCCTGCATCCATACAAGCAAAAACTCATTAAAAAAAGGAAAAAGAAATAAATGCTAATATGGCTGATAATACAATAATCATAAGAAACTCTCTTGGATATCTTGGTTACTTAATTAGGTCAAACTCAATCACCCAAAACTCATTTTCATTTGGGATAAATTGTTTTTAATCACTTCTCGCAATTCCGACAAGCTCATATTTTCCTGAGCAGCATGCTGTTCCGTCAGTTCATCAAGGTAATCGGCGACACACTTAACACTTCAATCGTGCAGAAATATTGATTATCCTCAAATCGACCAACACGTAAAATATCACCTGCTTTAAAATGGCTTTCGGATTTATCTCGAATGGTGATGGTTTTACGCCCGGCGAGAATATCGGCTTCGAAACGTTGATAAAAGGTAATATCGTTCATAAAGTGCGGTCACAAAAAAATCTATTTTTAATTTTTGAGGGCGAATTGATCACGCCCTCATATTGGCCAGGATGAGATTATTCCTCAATCCCTCTTAATTCATCTTTAATACGTTGAATTTCTAAGAATAAACGGCGTTCTTCTTGACGACAGAAACTATCACCGCTTACGTTTTTCGCATTGGCAGAACAACGAACTTCTTCGTATTGTTTTTTTCTAACACATTTAATACAGCTCTTTGTTGTTTACGTTCTGCACTTTCTTTTGGTGCTTTTTCAGTCACTACCACACGTAGTTTCTGAGGGGTTGTTGCTTGTTGAGCGACAACAGTATCTTTTTTCTCAGATACTTTTTCTACCACATCATCCGCTTTCGCCTCTTTTTTAACTTCGGCTTTCACTGCATCAGGTTTTACATCTGCTTTTTTAGCGTCAGCTTTAACTTCTGTGCTTTCTGTTTTCTCAGCGACTTTTTCGGCTGATTTAGTTTCAGCCACTAATTCTTTTGATTTTTTTCAACCGCACTTTCTGCTTTTTCTGTTGGTGCAGGTATTCTTACTGCTTTCTCAACTTGGGTTGATGCGTTTTCTTTATTGTCACAAGCAGATAATAAGGTGCTTGCGCCAAGAATAAGGCTTAAAGCCACTTTAGCGTTTAAATTCATGTTAATTTCCTAGGGTTTTAAAGTTAAAAAAATATTAAGTGTTTTCAGTGAAAGCGTCCAACCTTGCGAGCGAAGGATTTTATAACGTTCACGCGCTTGGGCTTTTTGCGTTTCTTCTACCGGTACAAAATCAATTAATTGTGTAAAGCTGTGGCTAAAAATCCGGCACTTCCATTTGTAAATTGATCAGCAAATCTCGACGTTGGGCATTGCGTTTGCCTTTCCAACTAATCTCAATTGGCGGAGCATATTGTGTTGCTTCGCCCTGAAAGATTATGAGGAACAAACTCATTTCGGATCCCGTTGCCATAATGCTTCATCAATTAAAAATGCTTGCTCTTCTGTTTCGCACGCGATTAAAACTCGCTTGCCTAAACGCCACGCTTGAGCGGCAAGATCACAGGCAAGTTGCTCAACTGTTATCTTCTTTTCTGGATTTAAGAGATAAAATTGTGCGTTTTTTTGCCATGATTGCGACTTCTCCATTTATCGTTTTTGTAAACTGGCGGATTTTTATCAAAAAGCAGCAAAAAATAAATCATCAACAAAGGTGATTAAAGTAAATAGAAAAACACGGAAATTTTTTTACCGCACTTTTTATGATCTACATCACAAAAGTAACTTTTTAACCTTTATGTTACATTCCATTCATAACTCGTAGGTGTTAGAATTTTTCAAGATTTATTTTTTTATTTTTCGATGATAGGAGTATCACATGGCATTTCGTATTGAAAAAAAGACACTATGGGCGAAGTTCAAGTTCCTGCAGATAAATACTGGGCAGCACAAACCGAACGTTCTCGTAACAACTTCAAAAATTGGTCCGGCAGCTTCTATGCCGCACGAAATTATTGAAGCGTTCGGTTATTTGAAAAAGCCGCTGCTTTCGCAAACTGTGATTTAGGTGTATTACCTGCAGAGAAAACGTGATTTAATCGCAACCGCCTGTGATGAAATCCTTGCAGGGAAAATTAGACGACCAATTCCCATTAGTCATTTGGCAAACCGGTTCAGGTACACAATCAAACATGAACGTGAACGAAGTGGTGGCAAACCGTGCTCACGTTTTACATGGTGGTAAATTAGGTGAAAAATCATTTCGTTCACCCAAATGATGATGTGAACAAATCACAATCTTCAAATGATACTTTCCCAACTGCAATGCACATTGCGGCATACAAAAAAGTGGTTGAACACACCATTCCTTGTGTAGAACGTTTACAAAAAACGTTCGCACAAAAATCAGCAGAATTTAAAGATGTGGTAAAAATTGGTCGTACTCACTTAATGGATGCCACTCCATTAACATTAGGCCAAGAGTTCTCTGCATACGCAGCACAATTAGATTTTCGGTTTACGTGCACTCAGAAATACCCTTCCACACTTAAGTCAATTAGCACTTGGTGGTACTGCAGTGGGTACAGGTTTGAACACACCAAAAGGCTATGATGTGAAAAGTGGCGGATTACATTGCAAAATTCACTGGCTTACCATTCGTGACTGCTGAAAACAAATTTGAAGCATTAGCTGCACACGATGCGATTGTGGAAACTCACGGTGCAATTAAACAATTAGCGATGAGCTTATTCAAAATTGCAAACGACATTCGTTTATTAGCATCAGGCCCTCGTTCTGGTATTGGTGAAATCTTAATTCCTGAAAATGAACCAGGTTCTTCAATCATGCCGGGTAAAGTGAACCCAACTCAATGTGAAGCATTAACCATGGTATGTGCACAAGTATTCGGTAACGATACCACTATCGCGTTTGTTGGCTCACAAGGTCACTTCCAATTAAACGTATTTAACCCTGTAATGGTGGCGAATTTCTTACAATCGGCACAATTATTAGGTGATGCTTGCGTATCATTTGATGAACACTGCGCAACCGGTATTCAACCGAACTACCCACGCATTAAACAACAATTGGAAAATTCATTGATGTTAGTAACCGCACTTAATACACATATCGGTTACGAAAATGCAGCGAAAATTGCGAAAACTGCACACAAAAATGGAACAACCCTACGTGAAGAAGCGATTAACTTAGGCTTAGTTTCAGCCGAAGATTTCGATAAATGGGTTCGTCCAGAAGATATGGTGGGTAGCTTAAAATAAACTCACCCCATAATTTGATGTCAAAGGCAGGTATATCCTGCCTTTTTTTATTTGTGTTTTTTAAAGGGCTTTTTGTTATAATCACGGCAATATTTTTGACATGAAAAAAACTATGAAACTGAAATTTATTATTGCTGCCATTTCAGCCTTATTTTCCACCGCACTTTTTGCCCAATGGCAACCGGTCGGCAATGCTGAATACACATGGGGGCCATTCCATGTTTATACTGTCGGCTTATATTCTGAAACGGGTTCCTATGAAAAAAAAATGAACGTCCGTTAATGTTTTTCGATTAAATATGAAAAACCAGTAGAAGGAAAAAAACTTCGCCATTGCTTTTAACCAAAGAAATGGAATCACAAAAATTTAAGTAAAGATGACACCACTGCATGGCTCAAAAAAATGCAGGAAATCTTCCCTGATTTTTCACCAAACGACATCTTAAATTTTGTTGCCTTAGCGGATAAAGGCTATTTTGTGTTAAATGACACCGTGTTAGATCACGAATTCGATCAAAAATTTACACAAGCGTTTATTGATGTGTGGCTTTCAGATAAAAAGTAGTTTTATCAAATTACAACCGCAATTATTAGGTAAAGAAAAAAACCGGCTCACGATAGCAAAGAATTTCAACATCAACCCGGCAAGCGAGCCTTTTGATGAAGAAAATACGATGCCGGAATTACCACCAAATTACGATTTTAAACAAGACGCAAAAGGATAAACAACAAGGGCGAACATGATATGGTTCGCCCTTTTCTTTTATTGTTTCACTTGCTGTTCTAAAAACAAGATCATCTGCAATGCAATATCAATGCCACTGGTTTTCTCAATCATTTCTAACCCCGGGCTAGCATTCACTTCAAGCACCAATAACCCTTCTTTTGAACGAATCAAATCAACACCGGCTACCGCAAGCCCTAAGGCTTTAGTTGCACGAATGGCGATGGATTTTTCCTCTTCAGTGAGTTTAACTTTTTCTGCAGTGCCACCACGATGAAAATTTGCACGAAACTCGCCATCTTGTCCAATACGCTGCATTGTGGCGACGACTTTATCACCGATCACAAAACAGCGAATATCTGTCCCTTTTGCCTCTTCGACAAAATCTTGTAACAAGACAGGGACATTCGCATCTTTTAACGTTTCTAAAATACTGACCGCACTTTGTGGACGTTCAGCTAAAATCACACCAATACCTTGTGAGCCTTTTAAGGTTTTAATAATCATTGGAGCGGTTGTTTGCTTAATGGCTTGTTTCGGCTCAACTTCACAGCCCGATAAGACTGAATTTGGTACTGCAATACCTTGCTCTAATAACATCTGCAAACTGCGCCATTTATCGCGAGCGGCTAAAAATGCCTGTTCTTTATTAAGGCAATAGACACCTTTTCCTTGGAAATGACGCAATACCGCACAGCCCATTTGGGTGCTTGTCGTCCCAAAGCGTGGTAACACAGCATCATAATCAGGCAATAAATAAAGCTCACTTTCTGCATTTTTGTTGATAATACAAAGAAAAGTGCGGTTGATTTTTGTCGAGTTTTAAAATGCAACGATTAGGATCCAAAATATCCATTTGATGCCCGCAACTTTCTGCTGCTTCTTTTAAACGCTGGCAGCTATAAAGGCGAGGCTCACGGCAAAGCATCAATAATTTCATTCAGTTATATCCCTTAGGAAAAGAGGAGTTGATATATTACACCAATCACAATAATCCTGAAAAAAATGATTTCTGCTTTTTGTGGAAATAGAGTAAAATCATTAGGAATTTTGTTTAAATAAAAGGAAAAATTTTATGTTCGTAGTTATTTTTGGTCGTCCAGGCTGCCCTTATTGTGTACGTGCAAAAAACCTTGCTGAAAAATTAAAAGGTGAAGTAGCGGATTTCGATTATCGCTATGTAGATATTATCGCTGAAGGCATTTCTAAAGCAGATTTATCAAAATCTGTCGGTAAAGAAGTGGAAACTGTGCCACAAATCTTTATCGATGAAAAAAACCAATCGGCGGTTGCACTGATTTCGAAGCATTAATGAAAGAACAATTTAACGTTGTTGCTTAATTATTGCTAAAAACATAAAAGTGCGGTTAATTTCAACCGCACTTTTTTATTTCATCTTATTCAATTTGCAACGAGATCGCCCAATCCCATTCTGTTTCATTCAAACGATATTGCGCTTTTAACGCGGGTCCACAAGAGTTAGAACCTACCCCACTCATTTTATAATCCACACACAAGATTGTACTGCCACTTTTCTCCAAATCATATTGGTGCTTTTTACTGCCCAATTCTTCTTGAGAATAAGGGGAAACATTCATACTAAAAGGCGTATGACTTTGCACGGTAAAGCAATCAGACGAATTCGCCACCTTCACTTCACGACAACCATAGTGACTGCCATTTTCTTGCGGTTTTAAGTAAGGCACATGATTGCTTTCTGGCGTTGTCTTATAACGACCGAAAGCCGTGGCGTGATGTTTATCCAGATAACTTTCCGTTGGGCCATAGCCCACATACTCCACTTGAGTTAAATCCTTGATTAAGGAAGAAAACGCAAGCCAAAAGCGTGGTAAGAATGGCAAATGCGGTTGTTTTTCAGCATGAATATTGATACGAAGTAATCCATTTTGTTCAATACGATACACCACATTCAATGTCAAAATTCGCGCTTTTGATACGGCAACCAATCCTAATTTAAAGGTAATTTCAACCGCACTTTCCTGCTCGGTTAAACGGTAATCATAGACTCGACTCGTCGCACGATCGTAACCCTGCAGCAAGCCAATGTGCTTTCATTAAACTATCATTATCTAAAGGCGCTCGCCAAATATTGAAATCGGTAGGTTGATTCAACCACGGCTCGCCATCTTTGCAAATTTGTTGAATAGTGCCTTTATATTGATCAAACTGGTATTCAATATCTGCCACTTTAACTGAAATTAAATTGGCATATTCTGAAACAGAAATCGATTGATAATTTGGTTTGAGTTCATTTGTGAATAAATTGTGATTGCTCCGACAAAATAATCTGATCAAATCCCAAACAATGCCCTTGAGGGAATTAAACCTGTTTCTGTTTTTTGATGATAGGTCAAGGTCAAAATTTGTAATGAACCGTTACTTGCTGGCAATGATAAAGGCAAAAGTGCGGTTGATTTTGGCGCAATATTTAAATCATCCATTTGGCCTTCTTGTACAACCGAAAAGTCCTCTGTGATTTGATAATGAATCGAAATAGCCTCTGACGCATCCGTAAAATCCAAATAATTTTTGAGTTCAATATGACCATTTTTTAAGGTAGCACGAAGTGGACGATACACATTTTTGTATTCCAACAAATTGCTTTGAATTTGACGGTCTGCCGTCACTAATCCATCAGCACAAAAATTACCGTCATTCGGTGTGTCATTAAAATCCCCGCCATAGCCCATCTTGCTTGAGTTTGGCAAATAAGGGGAATGATTGCACCACTCCCACACAAAGCCACCACAAGCGCCTGCATATCGTTCCATAGCTTGGAAATAATCTTCCGTGTCCCCGCAAGAATTCCCCATCGCATGCAAATATTCACAGAAAAGATACGGCTTTTGATTTTGGGTATCGGCAAAATAAGCATCCAATTCTTCCGTGCTGGTGTACATTTCGCTATGAAAATCTAAATTGGATGTGTCATTTTGATGCGCTGAATGTTGAAAGATCGCATTTTCATAATGCACTAAGCGACTTGGATCGCGTTGTTTTACCCAAGCGGCCGCTTGCTCAAAATTCTCACCGTAGCCACTTTCATTTCCCAATGACCAAATCACAACAGAAGGACGATTTTTATCTCGCTCAACATTGGCATAAGTGCGGTCTAAAATGGCTTGATTAAATTCAGGGCTTCGAGCCATATAGCAATAATTGTCGATTGTTTTTTGACGAATTGCGTCATGATCAATCTCTGTTTTTACCCCTAACAAAATACTTGTTTCTGGCGACTCTACATAGACTGCATTCGTGCCGTGTGATTCAATATCACTTTCCGCAATCACATAAAAACCATATTCATCACACAATTCAGTAAACCAAGGTGCATTCGGATAATGCGCTGTGCGAATGGCATTAAAATTATGCTGTTTCATTAAGCGTAAATCTTGCAACGCTTGTTCTCGACTAATGACATAACCCGTTTTCGGATCGCTATCGTGACGATTAACGCCTTTAAACTTAATCGCTTGCCCATTAAATAACATGACACCCATTCTTCACTTCGATATGACGCAAGCCGACCTTTTGGCAAATCACTTCTGATCCATATTGCAAAATCAACGTGTATAAACGAGGGTTCTCCGCATGCCATAATTGTGCATTTTCAATTTCAGCATGAAATGCATGCCCTTTTTGTTCTATTATCAATTTGCCTTGAGGATCAAATAATTGCCAAGAAATGGGTTGTTCGCGTTCTGCAAACTGACAGGCTACATGTAATTGAGCCTTGGTAAGTTCTTGGTTCAATTGCATTTGAATGAAGAAATCTTGTAAGTAATTTTTTTCTCGCTCTAACAGATAAACATCTCGAAAAATACCGGACATTCGGAATTTGTCTTGGTCTTCCAAGTAACTGCCATCACACCATTTCAACACTAAAACATGTAAGTGATTTTCACCGTGTTGTAAAAAGTCAGTGATATCAAATTCGCTAGTGCAATGACTAATTTGGCTGTAGCCCACAAATTGGTGATTCACATAGACAAATAAACAACTGTCTACCCCTTCAAAATTTAAGAGATACCGTTTTCCGGCATTGATTTCGACATTAAAAACGCGATGATACAAACCACAAGGATTTTTCAATGGGTACATAAGGGGGATCAAAAGGGAAAGGATAATTTACGTTGGTATATTGATGATTATCGTAACCATGATTTTGCCAATTGGATGGAACGAGGGAATTTTATCTGTAAAGGAAAAATGAAGGAAATCTTGAGGCAAGTGAGTATAGCTTTCAAAATAAGCAAAATCCCATTCACCATTTAGTAAGGTAAAGTAAGGGGAAAATTCTCGTGTCTTTTTGACCGCACTTTCTGTTGAAGAAAAAGGAATAAAATAAGCATGATGTGGTGTGGTATTCACGTGCAAGGTTTGCGGATCTTCAAAATAGCGAGGCAACAACATAAAAACTCCCAATGCAATTTAGACACATAAAAAAGGGCGCCATGAATGACGCCCACTATACCTAAAATCTTCGACGAATCTAGCGATAAGTTCACAAATCGTGATACTTATCACATTAATTTTTATGGCAATTTTGCCAAGAAGGCATAACCGCCTTTTTCACTCATTATTTCAACATTAGAATCCGCTGTAATGAATGCTGACTCACCTTGTTTAAGGTAAGTGCGGTTGATTTTTCTTGTATTTTTAGCTCACCTTGCATCACCAACAAAATCCCTGCACTTTGAAGATTTACTTCTGTTTGCTGTTCGGACTCAACACGAATTTGAGCTAAAGCAAAATCGTTTACTGGCGTTTTATAAGTAAATTCTGACTGATTTTGAGGTGCGGCTGAGATAATTTGAGGTGTTACTTCGCGACAATCCACAATTTTTAATAATTCAGCAATATCGACATATTTTTGGTGTTAAGCCACCACGAATCACATTATCAGAACATGCCATTAACTCCACGTTTTTGTCCGCGAAGATAAGCATGAGGAATACCCGCATCTTGGAAAATACCTTCCCCTTCTTTTAAATGCACGATATTAAAGAGATAAAAACACACCAAGCCAGCATCTAATTTTTCAGGCGAAATCGCCATGGCTTCCATGGTATAAAGCACCCAATAATCAGGGTTATCTAGCGTCAACTCGCCATTTTTATAAGGCTGTTGGTTGACTTCAATAATGGGTAATAGCCAATTTGCGAGCGTTGATTGATCCGCCAACATCACATCTGCATAAAATTCAGCAAGGCTTTTGTGTGCTAATTTTTCAGCCAAAGGTTGCAAAAGAGGGCGTGCATTTAATGTGGCAAGAATTTGAGATTTTGTTTTAAAACCATGTAAAAGCCAGAAAATCAGATAAAGCAATCATCATTTCTGGTTTGTGATTTCTATCTTTATAAGTCCGCGTGCTGTCTGTTAATGCCACGCCTTTTGCATTCTCAGCCTCAAAGCCCTTTTCAGCTTGAGCTTTAGTCGGATGTAATTGAATCGACAACGGTTTTTCAACATCTAAAATCTTTAACAAATAAGGGAGTTCATCACCAAATTGCTGACGGCTTGCTTGCCCAAGTGCGGTCGGATTTTGCAATAAAAATTCAATAAGGGATTGCTTACCTGTTACATCCTCAATTTCAGAAGGTGCTGATGGATGAGCTCCTAACCACCACTCTGCACAAGGTTGATCTTTCGCTGAATTTAATCCAATCAATGATGCAATATAGTTTTTTCCGCCCCATGCATAATGCTGTACTTGGCCAGTTAATCGATAAATCATCTTTTACCTTCTTTAAAAAGAATAAGGATAAAAAAATCCGCTTATTTAAAGCGGATCTTTTAATCTATAAATCTTATTTTGTTAAACTTAAAACAACAGATTCCCCAGCAATCACTTCACCTGATTTTTTCTCGATAGATGAAATTTCATCCATGTTAGAGATAACCACTGGTGTTAAAACTGATTTTGCTTTTGATTCTAATGTTGCTAAATCAAATTCGATTACTGTGTCGCCGCGTTTTTACGCTTTGACCTTCGTGTGCGATGCGAGTGAATCCTTCACCTTTTTAATTCAACGGTATCAATACCGAAGTGAACGAATAATTCAACACCCTCTTTTGATTCCATTGAAAAAGCGTGATTGGTTTCAAAAATTTTACCAATTACACCATCAACAGGCGCAACAATTTTGTTACCTGTTGGGCGAATCGCGATACCATCACCCACGATTTTTTCAGAGAAAACAACATCTGGTACATCTTCGATATTCACAATCTCACCAGAAAGTGGCGCATAAATTTCGACTTCCACTG
>BNJU01004243.1_pt1 | contig 94940 bp, 134 predicted proteins | sample 8539281 | NCBI WGS metagenome assembly BNJU01 (sample SAMD00202456, study PRJDB9452) | human saliva metagenome | isolation source: human saliva | place: Japan
TGGAAGTGTGATTGGGTAGTAAAAAGACCAACGTTATACACGTTGGTTTTTTTCTTGTTATGTGCGAGATTTTTCTAGAAGTGATCTCATTTCTTTTTGTGATCTGAGGATGACCACTTTATCTGGATAGGTTTCTTGAACCCACTTATAGCGCTCCTTAGCGGATTTGCTCCGCCCATCCCTGAGAATCCATCTGATAAACTCCCAATTAAATTGTTCTTGACAACCAGCTGCCATACTTTCTCTGACCTTGCCTCGGTATGTGAGGTACCGTTTAAAGGCTCGAAAGAGACAGGTCAATGGCGAAAAAAATTAAGAAAGATAATTTGGTCAGCATCCTGCATTCTTTCCTCATAGAAACACCAAGAATAATTCCCATCAATGACCCAAGCTTTATGCTTGGTGAGAAAGTTTTTCATCTCGGTCAACATCCATTCACGGTCGCTGTCTTGCCAACCAGGTTGAAATTGGAGTGTGTCCATGTGAAGTTTTGGGATGGAGTAGCGGTGAGATAACTTTTCAGCTAGAGTTGATTTACCAGCACCAGAATATCCGATAATTGAGATTTTTCATTTTCTACCTTTTCCTATTTGAGACAAAAACAGCCTCTATGGACTGTTTCTTATTTAGCAAAGTTTAGCTGAAAGACGAGCTTTGTCGCGGCTTTGCTTTTGTTTTTGTGAATCAAACCTTTAGTTTCTGCTTTATCGATAGCTGAGCTAGCAGCACGGAAAAAGTTCTTCAGATGGGTTTGCTTCTGAAAGCTTTGATAGCAGTACGCATAGCTGATTTTTGAGCTGAGTTCTTTTCGTTTTGTTTAACGTTCAATTCAGCGCGTTTGATAGCTGATTTAATGTTTGCCAATGTTCTTACCTCCATATTTACTAACTATACCATTATATCTGAAAACTTACGTTTTGACAAGGGAAAATTATTTTTTTAAGTAAATTTCATCGATTTCATGGTTCTTTGTTTTATGAAGAATCACTTCTGCACGATTTCTAGTTGGTTCAATATAATTTTGTAGATTTGTGAGATTGATACTGGTCCAGACCTGATGGGCAAAGGATTCTACTTCCCCAATCGGCATTTGTGTAAAACGATAATAGTAGCTATCTGGGTCGTTTTGAGCTAGGGCTCAGCATTTTCAAGAAACGGTCTAGATACCAACTCTCGATGTCATCCACTGCAGCATCAACATAGATTGAAAAAGTCAAAGAAGTCAGTGATATAGAGACGCTCGTTTTGTGGATTTTGAAAGACGTTAATCCCCTCGACAATCACAAAATCAGCTGCTTTTTGACTCGTTGTTTTTGCTTCAGGGACGATGTCGTAGACTTCATGAGAATAGACAGGAATATCCACATCTTGTCCATTTTTAATGCGGTCCAGGAAGTTGAGAAGAGCTTCCATATCATAGCTTTCAGGAAATCCCTTTGCGATTTAAAAATTCCTTGTTCAATTAAGGTCTGATTGGGATAGAGAAAGCCATCAGTTGTTACCAACTCAACTGTAGCATCTGTAAGTGTACGGGACAGTAGGATTTGAAGTAGGCGACTGGTTGTGGATTTTTCCAACGGCAACACTCCCAGAAACCCCAATGATAAAAGGTTGAGATTTGCTTTTCACGTTGAAGGAAAAATTCCCTTTTGAAAAAGGCCAAAGTCATCCTTGGTACGCTTATAAATCTGGATGAGATGGGCTAGGGGAGATAGACATCGGTAACATCCTGTAGACTAATCTGGTCATTAAAACTCTTGATGGATTCTAATTCCTCTTCAGTTAAACGGAGGTGTTGTCTTTCGATGTAAAGATTGCCAAGTCTGGCGGCTGATTTTTCAAAATGTAAAAATTCGTTGGTCATAAGTTTGTCTTTTCTGATTCGATATCTTAGTATAGCATATTTTTGAGACTAAAAACATCTAGTATCTTATAGAAAAAGTTTCTTTCGATTAGAAAAATAATGACAAACTACATCGTATTATCAAATTACTTGGAAACGATTTACATATTTCAGTCAAATTATGGTAAAATAGTTTCATGAGTAAAAATGTATTATGCAGAAAATCCTGATGCTGCTCACGACATTCATGAGTTGAGAGTGGACTTGTTGGGAGAAAAATGACCTTTTTGACGGATGCGGGTGTTTTTAGCAAGAAAATGATTGACTTTGGAGTCAACTCTTGCTCAAGTGTCTTGAGGTCAATCAAGGAGAAACTGTCCTTGATGTAGGCTGTGGTTACGGACCTTTGGGCTTGTCTTTAGCTAAGGCTTATGGAGTTCAGGCGACCATGGTCGATATCAATAATCGTGCCTTGGATTTGGCGCGACAAAAATGCTGAACGAAATAAAAGTAGAAGCGACGATTTTTCCAGTCCAACATCTATGAACAAGTTGAAGGACATTTGACCATGTCATTTCCAATCCTCCCTATCCGTGCAGGGTAAAGCAAGTGGTTCATGAAATCATTGAGAAAAGTAAAGATTTCTTGGAAACTGGTGGAGATTTAACAATCGTTATCCAGAAGAAACAAGGGGCTCCAAGTGCCAAGTCCAAGATGGAAGATGTGTTTGGCAATTGTGAAATCGTCAAAAAAGACAAGGGATACTATATCCTTAGAAGTGTGAACGAATGAGAGCAGTTGATTTAATCCAAAAGAAAACGAGACGGTCAAGAATTGACTTCGAGTGAAATTGAATGGCTAGTCGAAGGGCTATGTGCATGGAACTGTCCTGATTATCAGATGTCTGCTCTTTGCTATGGCTGTTTATTTCAAAGGAATGACGACTCGAGAAATCTCTGATCTGACTATGAAGATGGTCAAGACAGGCAAGAGTTTGATTTATCCGCTATTGATGGGGTTAAGGTTGACAAGCATTCTACGGGTGGTGTTGGTGATAAGGTGACCTTGATTTTAGCTCCTCTTGTTGCTAGCTTTGGTGTGCCTGTAGCAAAAATGAGTGGTCGTGGTCTCGGTCATACTGGCGGAACGATTGATAAATTGGAGTCCATTAAGGGCTATCAAGTAGAACGTAGTCAAGAGGATTTCATTCATCAAGTTCAGGATATTGGTGTATCTGTCATTGGGCAATCAGACCAGCTTGTCAAAGCGGATAAGCTTCTCTACGCCCTACGTGATGTGACCGCAACTGTTGACACGATTCCTTTGATTGCGAGTTCGGTGATGAGCAAGAAAATTGCGGCAGGGGCGGACGCTATTTTGCTAGACGTGACTGTCGGTGAGGGTGCCTTCATGAAGACGGTTGATGAGGCGCGTGAATTGGCTCAAACCATGGTGGAGCTTGGTAAGGCAGTTGGTCGAAAGACAGTAGCAGTCATTACGGATATGGAGTCAGCCATTGGGACGAGCGATTGAAATCGTCTGGAAATCCTTGAGGCATTGGAGATTTTTACAAGGGCAAGGCCGTCAGGATATTACCCACTTCATCTGTGAATTGGCTCAAATTATGCTTGGCTTGGCAAATGTAAATAAAACAGTTGAAGAAGTTCGCCAACATCTTGAAAATGGTAAGGCACTGGCTAAGTTTGAGGAAATGGTCCGAGCCCAAGGTGGAGACTTGGAAGACCTCTATCGTCCTGTAAATGTAGCCCATGTGGTGGAAATCCCTGCTCAGGAAACAGGGTGTCATTTCAGCTCTTCCCAGCTATGGACTTTGGGCTCTATGCTATGAGACTGGGTGCATGGTCGTGCAGTCAAGTCTGATGACTTTGGACTATGAAACTGGAATTGTTTTTGAAAAGAAAAGTTGGAGATTCCGTTCAAAAGGGAGAAATTGTTGCAAAAAGTATACACAAATGGAAAAATTTCTCCTCAGCTAGTTACAGATTTTTCAAAAATATGTTAAAATAAATGATAGCGTGCAAAGTTTACGAGAAATTATAGAAATAATCTCATAAACCGCAGGAGAATCCGAATATGAAATTAAATAAATATATCGATCATACACTTTTGAAACAAGATGCGACAGAAAATCAAATTGATTGTTTGTTGTCTGAAGCTAGAGAGTATGATTTTGCCAGTGTTTGCGTTAATCCGACCTGGGTTGAACATGCTAAAAAAGGGCTTGAAGACACAGATGTCAAGGTCTGCACAGTAGTAGGTTTCCCCTTGGGGGCAACAACTTCAGCTGTGAAAGCATTTGAAACCAAAGAAGCTATCCAAAATGGTGCAGATGAGATTGATATGGTGATCAATGTTGGAGCTCTCAAATCAGGTAATCTTGATTTGGTTGAATCGGACATCCGTGCTGTTGTAGAAGCAAGTGGTGACAAGTTAGTGAAAGTCATTATTGAAGCTTGCCTTCTGACAGACCAAGAAAAAGTTGTGGCTTGCCAATTGGCCCAAAAAGCGGGAGCTGATTTTGTTAAAACATCTACTGGCTTTTCAACTGGTGGTGCGACGGTAGCAGATGTTAGATTAATGCGTGAAACGGTTGGACCAGAAATGGGTGTCAAGGCTGCTGGTGGAGCTCGTTCTTATGCAGATGCTCTTGCATTTGTAGAAGCAGGGGCGACCCGTATCGGAACTTCAGCTGGGGTAGCCATTTTAAAAGGAGAATTGGCTGATGGCGACTACTGAGTTGATTGAACTAGCAATTGAAACCAGCAAGAAAGCCTATGTGCCCTATTCTCATTTTCCAGTCGGAGCTGTTTTAGTAGCGAAAGATGGGAACATTTATACAGGTGTCAATATCGAGAATGCTAGCTATTCTTTGACCAAACTGTGGAGAACGTACAGCGATTTTTAAAGCAGTTTCTGAAGGCCAAATAGAATTTTCAGAATTGATTGTCTATGGTCAGACTGAAAAACCAATTTCACCATGTGGCGCTTGTCGCCAAGTGATGGCTGAATTTTTTGAACAAGATCTAAAAAGTGACCTTAGTCGCAAAAAGATAAATCGACGGTCGAGATGACGGTCGGGGAATTACTCCATACTCTTTTACAGACTTAAACTAGTCTGAGTCGCTCTCTGAGCGGCACGGTCCTTGAGACCAACCAATCCATACTTGCAACATCGTTGCACATCTTATTTAGGAGGTTCAGTAATGAACAAGAAACAATGGCTAGGCCTTGGTCTAGTTGCAGTGGCAGCAGTTGGACTTGCTGCATGTGGTAACCGCTCTTCTCGTAACGCAGCTTCATCTTCTGATGTGAAGACAAAAGCAGCAATCGTCACTGATACTGGTGGTGTTGATGACAAATCATTCAACCAATCAGCTTGGGAAGGTTTGCAAGACTGGGGTAAAGAACACAATCTTTCAAAAGATAAAGGTTTCACTTACTTCCAATCAACAAGTGAAGCTGACTATGCTAACAACTTGCAACAAGCGGCTGGAAGTTACAACCTAATCTTCGGTGTTGGTTTTGCCCTTCACAATGCGGTTGAAGAAGCAGCAAAAGACCACTCTGACTTGAACTATGTCTTGATTGATGATGTGATTAAAGATCAAAAGAATGTTGCTAGCGTAACATTTGCTGATAACGAAGCTGCTTACCTTGCGGGTGTTGCAGCGGCTAAAACAACTAAAACAAAACAAGTTGGTTTTGTAGGTGGTATTGAGTCTGAAGTTATCTCACGTTTTGCAGCTGGATTTAAAGCTGGTGTTGAGTCAGTAGACCCATCTATCAAAGTACAAGTTGACTATGCTGGTTCATTTGGTGATGCTGCTAAAGGTAAAACAATTGCAGCAGCACAATACGCAGCTGGTGCAGACGTTGTTTACCAAGCAGCAGGTGGAACAGGTGCTGGTGTCTTTGCAGAAGCAAAATCACTCAACGAAAGCCGTCCTGAAAATGAAAAAGTTTGGGTTATCGGTGTTGACCGTGACCAAGTAGCAGAAGGTAAGTACACTTCTAAAGATGGCTAAAGAATCAAACTTTCGTTCTTGTATCTACTTTGAAACAAGTTGGTACAACTGTAAAAGATATTGCTAACAAAGGCAGAAAAAAAGGTGAATTTCCCTGGCGGTCAAGTGATCGTTTACTCATTGAAAGATAAAAGGGGTTGACTTGGCAGTAACAAACCTTTCAGAAGAAGGTAAAAAGCTGTCGAAGATGCAAAAGCTAAAATCCTTGATGGAAGCGTAAAAGTTCCTGAAAAAAATAATGGATGGAAGTCATTTCTTAGGAAAGCGGCCCTCAGGCCGCTTTTTAAGAGTTGAGACAAAAGTCATTTTTGTCTCAGTAAAAGCTTGCTACTAGATAAACTAGCAAGTTTTATTGAAATAAAATAAGACTCTGAAAGGAAGAGCACATGGCACACGAAAATGTCATTGAGATGCGTGATATTACCAAGGTGTTTGGTGAATTTGTTGCCAACGACAAAATCAACCTGCACCTACGAAAAAGGTGAAATTCATGCACTTTTTAGGAGAAAATGGGGCTGGTAAGTCCACGCTCATGAACATGTTAGCAGGGCTTCTTGAACCAACCAGTGGTGAAATTGTGGTCAACGGTCAAGTTGTCAGCCTCGACTCACCATCTAAAGCAGCTAGCTTGGGAATTGGAATGGTTCACCAGCACTTTATGTTGGTAGAAGCCTTCACAGTGGCTGAAAAACATCATTTTAGGTAGTGAATTGACTAAAAAAATGGTGTGCTAGATATCGCTGGAGCTAGCAAAGAAATCAAGGCTCTTTCTGAACGTTATGGCTTAGCTGTTGACCCTTCTGCCAAGGTAGCAGACATCTCAGTTGGAGCCCAACAACGTGTAGAAATTTTAAAAACCCTTTATCGGGGGGCTGATATCCTTATCTTTGACGAACCGACGGCTGTTTTGACTCCATCAGAAATTGATGAGTTGATGGCTATTTATGAAAAAAATCTTGTCAAAGAAGGAAAATCAATTATCTTGATCACCCACAAGTTGGACGAGATTCGCGCAGTTTCTGACCGCGTTACAGTTATCCGTCGTGGGAAATCAATTGAGACAGTTGAAATCGCAGGGGCTACCAATGCTGATTTGGCAGAAATGATGGTAGGACGTTCTGTTTCCTTTAAAACAGAGAAACAAGCCTCTCAACCAAAAGAAGTGGTCTTGTCTATTAAAGACTTGGTGGTCAATGAAAACCGCGGTGTCCCAGCTGTAAAAAAATCTGTCCTTGGATGTTCGTGCTGGAGAGATTGTTGGGATTGCGGGGATTGATGGAAATGGTCAGTCTGAACTGATTCAAGCAATCACAGGTCTTCGAAAGGTTGAATCTGGTAGCATTGAGCTAAAAGGAGATTCAATTGTAGGCTTGCATCCACGTCAGATTACAGAGTTGAGTGTTGGGCACGTTCCAGAAGACCGTCACCGTGATGGATTTGATTTTTGGAAATGATGATTTCTGAAAAATATTGCCCTTCAAACCTACTATAAAGAACCACATAGTAAAAAAATGGAATTTTTGAACTATTCAAATATTACTTCTTATGCTAAAAAGCTAATGGAAGAGTTTGATGTTCGTGCTGCCAGTGAATTTGTGCCTGCAGCTGCACTCTCAGGAGGAAATCAACAAAAAGCAATTATTGCTCGTGAAATTGATCGAGATCCTGATCTCCTTATCGTCAGCCAGCCAACTCGTGGGTTGGATGTCGGTGCCATTGAATATATCCACAAACGCTTGATTGAAGAGCGTGATAATGGGAAGAGCTGTCCTTGTTGTCAGCTTTTGAATTGGATGAGATTTTTAAACGTCTCAGATCGTATTGCCGTTATCCACGATGGTAAGATTCAAGGTATTGTATCACCAGAAACAACCAATAAACAAGAACTTGGTGTCTTGATGGCTGGTGGAAACTTGGGAAAGGAGAAGAGTGATGTCTAAAAAATTACAACAAATTTCGGTTCCCTTGATTTCTGTCTTCCTAGGAATTTTACTCGGAGCCATTGTCATGTGGATCTTCGGTTATGATGCTATTTGGGGCTACGAAGAATTGTTCTATACAGCCTTTGGTAGTCTGCGTGGGATTGGGGAAATCTTCCGTGCCATGGGGCCTTTGGTCTTGATTGGTCTTGGCTTTGCCGTTGCCAGTCGTGCTGGTTTCTTTAACGTCGGACTTCCTGGTCAGGCTTTAGCAGGTTGGATTCTCAGTGGTTGGTTTGCCTTGTCGCATCCAGATATGCCACGTCCCTTGATGATTCTAGCAACTATCGTGATTGCCTTGATTGCTGGTGGAATTGTCGGTGCGATTCCAGGTATTCTGAGAGCCTATCTAGGGACGTCAGAGGTTATCGTAACCATCATGATGAACTACATTGTCTTGTATGTAGGAAATGCCTTTATCCATGCCTTCCTAAAGACTTCATGCAAAGTACAGATTCGACCATTCGTGTTGGGGCTAATGCAACCTACCAGACACCTTGGTTGGCTGAGTTGACTGGTAATTCACGGATGAATATTGGTATTTTCTTTGCTCTTATTGCCGTTGCAGTCATTTGGTTCATGCTCAAGAAAACAACCCTTGGTTTTGAAATCCGTGCGGTTGGTCTTAATCCTCACGCATCAGAATACGCTGGTATTTCTGCTAAACGTACCATTATCCTCTCAATGATTATCTCAGGTGCCTTGGCTGGTCTTGGTGGAGCCGTTGAAGGTCTGGGAACCTTCCAGAACGTTTATGTTCAGGGATCGTCATTAGCTGTCGGATTTAACGGTATGGCAGTTAGTCTACTTGCAGCCAATTCACCAATTGGTATTCTCTTTGCAGCCTTCCTATTTGGTGTTCTCCAAGTTGGAGCCCCTGGTATGAATGCGGCGCAGGTACCGTCTGAGCTTGTCAGCATTGTAACAGCGTCTATTATCTTCTTTGTCAGTGTTCATTACCTTATCGAACGCTTTGTCAAACCGAAAAAACAAGTTAAAGGAGGTAAGTAAAGATGTCTATTACAACCTTGCTCACCCTCTTGGTGTCTTCTATGCTGATTTACTCAGCACCCCTCATCTTTACAAGTATTGGTGGTGTTTTCTCTGAACGTGGTGGTGTGGTAAATGTCGGTCTTGAAGGAATTATGGTTATGGGTGCCTTTTCTGGAGTTGTCTTTAACCTTGAATTTGCAGAACAATTTGGAGCAGCAACTCCATGGCTATCCTTGCTTGTAGCAGGATTGGTTGGAGGTCTCTTCTCTATCATCCACGCAGCAGCGACGGTTCATTTCCGTGCAGACCATGTTGTCAGCGGTACGGTATTGAACTTGATGGCGCCAGCCTTGGCTGTTTTCTTGGTGAAAGTTCTTTATAACAAAGGACAAACCGACAACCTAAGTCAGACTTTTTGGACGCTTTGATTTTCCAGTCTTGGCTAAATATCCCAGTAATTGGTGATATCTTCTTCAAGTCGACTAGTCTGCTTGGTTATCTGGCCATTGCCTTCTCATTCCTTGCTTGGTTTATCCTCTTCAAGACTCGATTTTGGTCTTCGTCTCCGCTCTGTCGGTGAACACCCTCAAGCAGCGGATACCTTTGGGAATCAATGTCTACAAGATGAGATATTTAGGGGTTATTATTTCAGGTTTCCTAGGTGGAATTGGTGGAGCGATTTATGCTCAATCCATCTCAGTTAACTTCTCAGTGACAACTATTGTTGGGCCTGGATTTATCGCCCTTGCTGCAATGATCTTTTGGAAAATGGAACCCAATCGGAGCCATGCTATCTAGTCTCTTCTTTGGACTTTCACAAAGTTTGGCTGTTATCGGCTCTCAATTGCCATTCCTACAAGGAGTGCCTGCGGTTTATCTTCAAATCGCACCTTATGTTTTGACAATTCTTGTCTTGGCAGCCTTCTTTTGGAAAAGCAGTTGCACCAAAAAGCAGATGGTATCAACTATATCAAATCAAAATAAGCATACAAAAAAACGTCAGTTCAGAATGAACTGACGTTTTATTTTTTTAGGATGTTGGTTGGTTAGGTTCAATCCCCAAGGGACAAGATTTTTCAGTTTTTATTTTTTGATACGAGCGATGTTGTCCTTATGACGAATGATAATCAAACTAGCAAAGTGCTAGGATAATAGCGATGAATAGAGGGATCATAGTTGCTCAGGATAAAAACCAAAAAGTGGAAAGAGTAGAACTCCGATGACAGCCGCGACAGATGCTGTGACACTAGATAGTGAAATCATACTACCAAGATAGAGGGTTCCAAAGAAAACAACTGCAAGGTAGAGACAGAAGACAGGTGCAAATCCGAAAACCACTCCAGCACTGGTTGCGACAGCCTTGCCTCCCTTAAATCCTGCAAAGATAGGGAAGGTATGTCCAATGACAGCCAAAAGTCCAAAGATAAGAGGTGAAACACCTTGCAGATGGAAAATAATCGGAAGAAGCGTTGCTAGGGTTCCTTTGAAAAAATCAATGACAAAGGTTGCCATACCAGCTTTCTTACCTAAAATGCGGAAGGTATTAGTTGTCCCAGTGTTACCAGAACCATGCTCACGTAGATTGATTTGAAAGAATACTTGTCCAATCCAGAGGCCAGACGGAATCGAACCCAGCAGATAGGCTAGGATTAATAAAACTATTGTAATCATACTCCTATTATATCATGAAATGGAGAAGAAAGGCAGAGAATCTCTTCTGAAATTGTCACACCGGAGAAAGAAAAAAATTTTGCAAAAATCCTTAGAAAACCTGTAGAATAGTAAAGATGAACGAATAGGAGGTTCCTTGTGTCAAAAAAGGAAATCAATATTAATAATTATAATGATGATGCCATTCAGGTGCTAGAAGGGTTGGATGCGGTCCGAAAACGTCCAGGGATGTATATCGGATCGACCGATGGTGCTGGTCTCCATCACCTAGTTTGGGAAATCGTTGATAATGCAGTCGATGAAGCCTTGTCTGGATTTGGTGATCGTATTGATGTGACCATCAATAAAGATGGGAGTTTGACTGTGCAAGACCATGGTCGTGGGATGCCGACTGGAATGCACGCTATGGGAATTCCAACAGTTGAGGTTATCTTTACCATTCTTCACGCCGGAGGAAAATTTGGTCAAGGAGGCTACAAGACATCAGGTGGTCTCCACGGGGTTGGCTCTTCCGTTGTAAACGCCTTATCAAGCTGGTTGGAAGTTGAAATTACTCGTGATGGTGCAGTTTACAAGCAACGTTTTGAAAATGGTGGCAAACCTGTTACGACTTTGAAGAAAATCGGTACAGCGCCTAAGTCTAAGACAGGTACCAAGGTTACGTTTATGCCTGATGCGACTATCTTTTCTACGACAGATTTCAAGTACAATACCATTTCAGAGCGCCTCAATGAATCAGCTTTTCTCTTAAAAAATGTGACCTTGTCTTTGACAGATAAGCGAACAGATGAAGCAATTGAGTTCCACTATGAGAATGGGGTACAAGACTTTGTTTCTTATCTGAACGAAGACAAGGAAACCTTGACGCCAGTCCTTTACTTTGAAGGGAAGACAATGGTTTCAAGTGGAAGTAGCTCTCCAGTACAATGATGGATTTTTCAGATAACATTCTGTCCTTTGTCAATAACGTTCGTACCAAGGACGGTGGAACGCATGAGACAGGACTCAAGTCTGCTATTACTAAGGTCATGAATGACTATGCGCGTAAGACAGGGCTTCTCAAGGAAAAAGATAAAAACCTTGAAGGTTCAGACTATCGTGAGGGACTAGCAGCCGTTCTTTCTATCTTGGTTCCCTGAAGAACATCTCCAGTTTGAAGGACAGACCAAAGGACAAACTAGAAGTCCACTAGCTCGTCCCAGTTGTGGATGGTATTGTGGCGGATAAGTTGACTTTCTTCCTCATGGAAAATGGAGAATTGGCATCTAATCTCATTCGCAAGGCTATCAAAGGCCCGTGATGCTCGAGAGGCGGCTTTCGCAAAAGCGCGTGATGAGAGCCGAAATGGTAAGAAAAATAAAAAGACAAGGGCTTGTTGTCTGGAAAATTGACCCCAGCCCAATCTAAGAATCCTGCTAAGAATGAACTCTATCTGGTTGAGGGGACTCTGCCGGTGGCTCTGCCAAACAAGGCCGTGACCGTAAAGTTCAGGCTATCCTACCTCTTCGTGGTAAGGTTATCAATACAGCCAAAGGCCAAGATGGCGGATATCCTCAAAAATGAAGAAATCAACACTATGATTTATACCATTGGTGCGGGTGTTGGAGCAGATTTTTCTATTGAGGATGCCAACTATGACAAGATTATTATCATGACCGATGCCGATACCGACGGTGCCCATATCCAGACCTTGCTCTTGACATTTTTCTATCGTTACATGCGTCCGCTAGTCGAGGCAGGACATGTCTATATCGCCCTTCCACCTCTTTACAAGATGTCCAAAGGAAAAGGCAAGAAAGAAGAAGTGGCTTATGCTTGGACGGATGGTGAGCTAGAAGAACTCCGCAAGCAGTTTGGTAAAGGTGCTACCCTCCAACGCTACAAGGGTCTTGGTGAAATGAATGCGGACCAACTCTGGGAAACAACCATGAATCCAGAAACTCGCACTCTCATCCGTGTCACGATTGAAGACCTAGCACGCGCAGAACGTCGCGTCAATGTCCTCATGGGAGATAAAGGTAGAACCACGTCGTAAGTGGATTGAGGATAATGTCAAGTTTACTCTGGAAGAGAGTGGGGAGATGGTGTTTTGAGAAATTTATAAATATTAAAGGAATTATTATGGAAAAATTATTTGTTATTGAAATGGATTTGACCTTGCTCATGGTTTGAAGACAAGTTATTTTAAGTTTAAAAACTTTGTATATCAGCAGTCTTATAATTCTCAAGTTGATGTAGAGCTAGATAAAATGTCTGAAATAAAGGAACAGTTTTTAATGAATTTGAGATTCCTTCCCCTACTACAGGTAATCATGGTGAGGAATTGTATAATGATCGAGAGGTCGCAAAGAAATATTACGAGTTAATCTCTCATTAATAGTTAAAGATAAAAAGACTGGAGGTGATTTTTGAGAACTCTTTGGCAAAAGATAGGCAATATAGAATTTGACCTGAATAGTTTCTATGATGATGAAGGAGATTTAGATCCTTTTTCAAACAGCATATTATATAGAAGATTTTTCAGAAACATTATTTTTATCAATATGCGACGAATAAGCATTTTGAGTGGATGGATCAATACGATCTCTAAATCAGAAGAGTATGAACATCTTTACCTACTAAGGAAAAGTGATTAGACTCAGGGAGTTGCACTATATCTAACTTTTTAACTATACAGTGGTATTGGAAGAAAAATACGGGGTTAAAGAGAGGATATTTTTCATGTACATGCGAAAGCGTTAGGACAAGAAAGTATTTGGTTGGTCAGTAATGTAGAAGAGGAAGTAGAGGATTTTAATCCACTTTTTCTTTAAAAATTCATGACATAGATTCTAGCATTGAGGAACTGTTAGAGCCTGTAAAGGACAGATTAGAATCTAATGAAGATATGAAAAACTTTCTGGAAAAGAATTTCTGATGTAACTGAAATTTATTTTATTGGTTTTAATCTAAAAGAGCAAGATTCCCCGGACAAACTATATTTTCAAAGGATATTTGAAATATTGTCAAAATGTAAAGTTTTTATTGATGATTTTAGCAAAGATGAAGAAAAAGTCTATTGAGAATACTCTTAAAAAGAATGGGGATTATATGAAAGCAGTGAGTTTATAAAAACATAATCAGTTAGAAGACCTTTGTAGGTATTGAGTAGAGGAAAGCGAAATGATCGATATGATTTTACAGACTGTAAAACTTTTGAGTTGAGGCTGTCGCCATGTCTGAGTTCTACGAACTGTACCAAAAGCGCAAAAAGATGAGTTTCAGGATTACGACGTGGTCTATGTCGTGGACGACTTAGATAATCTGACGGTGACCTTTCTTGGTTGGACCAGTTTGGCAGCGTCAGAGTTGAACAGTATAATGTGCTGAGGAAACCGTCGACTTTATCTTATGCTCTTTGAAGATGGCAACCGGATTGATTTAACCCTCTGCCTCAAAGACCACATCCAAGAGTGGGTGGATAGTGAGGCAGGATTCACCGTTTTAGAAGATGAGAGGGGCTTATTTGGGTCCTATACACGAGTCCTCAACGCTTTTGGACAATCCAGCTAGTGCGATAGATTTCGAAAAAGCCTGCAATGAATTTTGGTGGGTTTCACTAGTGGTTAGGGTATTCGTCGCTGTCATCTCATCTATGCAACAGACCATCTTTACGGTATTTGTCAACAAGAACTCCTAAAGGTCTTGGCTTAGTGAGTTGCAGCTGATAAAGAGGACGATTGATATTGGCAAAAGAACTACAAGTATCTCTTTAAACTATTTACCTACTGAGAAGAAAAAGGAATTCTCAAATCTAGCGATTTCTCAGGTTTAGATAAAATCACTCGCAGTCTTTATTAGCTACTATGAGTCTCTTTCATAGAGAAGCGCAGATTTGGCTCAAAGTTGAGATATGACTACGATAAAGAGAGGTCGCTGAGAATGATTCAGTATGCTGAGGAGAGTGAATAGGAGGGAACTATGACACCGGAAATGTTTGAGAGATTAATCAATGCGATTGATTCAACAGATTGGATTAATCATGGATTGCAGCTCGGAGGAATAACTAGTACCTATTATTTTCGCCTCTGGATTTCTTGGAGAGATTCAAAGAGATTAAAGGTAGATGTTGAAAAATCGGAACAGAATATTAGATGAACGGCAACAAAGGTAGAAACTGTCAAACTTCGATCGCCAAAAATATTTCAGAACGGCAAAACAACAGAATCCAACTCTCCAAAGACCAAGAAAAAGTTGAAAGAAAACCTTAGAGAGCTAAAGAGTAGCTCAGCAATCTAGGAAGTCTAATCTGAGTTGTCATGCAGGTTCATTATAAAAGAATTTTTGAAAAACATAAAGTTTTAAAAGTCTTGATGAGAATCGAAACATTTTATGAGATTAGCCTGCCAATCACAAGTGTGTTCTGATTTTGATTCTATGTCTCACCTGAGTAAGAAAGGAATACGATGTTCTCGAGATCGACCACTAGAGTTATAAAATCATAGATTTCCAATAGATGATATCCCGCCAATTGTTTTTGATGATTTTTAAAATTAAAGAAATTTTACAAAATAGATTTATAAAAGAGTAGATAATTATGACACTTGAATATTTTGAAAATATTTATCCTAGGCTGAAAGATCTGATATGGAACTGAATAAGTTGTTGTCTTAACACAAAACTGATTTTGAAAGGAGTCTGTTTTTCTACAGAAATTTCCGGCAAGCCAGAAACGTCCCTATCGTAACTGAACACGGTACTAATTTCCGTAAAATATCCTTTATTCTACAAAATCTACTCTATATTCTTTGAAAGAGTTGACACGCCTAAAATGTTGTGTGAAAAAGATAAATTCTTTTGTAGGCATCGCTCACTGTAAAATTTCCTATTTTTCACACTTTTGCATTTTGACGGGCTGCTTATCCTATATGTCCTAACATTCAAAATATGTCCCTGGAGGACATCATGGGAGCGCGATTTTGGTCGCTACTCCAAATACATTGTTATTCAAGACCGGGCTTCTTGCCAGATATTCGTGATGTGGCTTGAGGCCGGTTCCGGCGACGTATTCTTTATTCTATGAATGAGGATGGTACGCTTTCGACAAGAGCTACCGCAAGTCGGCCACGTCTGTCGGTAACGTCATGCAAATTTCCAGCACGGTGACAGTTCTGTCTATGATGCCATGGTTCCGTATGTCACGGGACTGGAAAGAAAATGGTGAGATTCTGGTCAGAAATACACGTAATAACGGTTCTATGGACGGAGATCCGCACTGCCGCGATGCGTTATACCGAGGCGCGTTGTCTGGTTGCAGGCTACCTTCTTCGGGATATCGAGAGAGAGACGGTCCCTTTGGCTTGGAACTGACGATACGGAGCAAGAGCCGACAGTCTTGGCAGCACTCCAAATCTTTTGGTCAATGGTTCCGACTGAGTATTTCCGGCTGGATGATATGCCACAGACATTCCTCCCCATAATTTGGCTGAGGTCATTGATGCGGCGTTTACATGATTGACCATCCAACTTGGCCAGTGGATAAACTCATGGAATTCTTGCCTGGGCCAGATTTTCCGACTAGAGGATCATTCGGGTCGTGATGAAATTAGAGAGGCCTATGAGAAACTGGGAAAGGGCGTGGTTTGTTCGTTTCTAAGACTGAGTGAAAAGCTAAAGGTGGTAAGAGGAACAAATCGTTATCACTAGGATTCCTATGTAAAATCAACAAGGCCAAAATCTAGTCAAAAGAAGATTGATGATATTCGTGTCAATAATAAGTGCTGGCAGGTATTGCTGAGGTTCGCGATGAGGTCTGACCGTGACGGTCTTCATATCGCGATTGAACTCAGAAAAGACGCTAATACGGAGCGATCTCAACTACCTATTTAGTACACTGACCTACAAATCAATTACAATTTTAACATGGTGGCAATTGACAATTTCACGCCTCGTCAGGTTGGGATCGTTCCAATCTTGTCTAGCTATATTGCCTACCGTCGTGAAGTTATCTTGGCGCGTTCTCGCTTTGATAAGAAAAAGATGAAAACGTCTCCATATCGTCGAGGTTTGATTCAGTGATTTCGATTTTTGGATGAAGTCATTGCTGCTTATCCGTGCTTCTGAGAATGAGACGGACGCCAAGGAAAACTTAGGTCAGCTATGATTTTTACAGAAGAACAGGCTGAGGCCATCGTTACCTTGCAACTGTACCGTTTGACCAATACAGACGTAGTTGTCTTGCAGGAAGAAGAAGCAGAACTTCGTGAAAAGATTGCCATGCTTGCGGCTATTATCGGTGATGAGCGGACTATGTACAATCTCATGAAGAAAGAACTTCGTGAGGTTAAGAAGAAGTTTGCGACTCCGCGTTTGAGTAGCTTAGAAGACACTGCAGCAATCGAGATTGACACAGCAGTCTGATCGCTGAGGAAGACACCTGTGTCAGCGTGACCAAGGCTGGTTATATCAACGTACCAGCCCACGTTCCTTTGCCGTCAACTGGAAGAAATTGGCAAAGCGTGATGATGACCGTTTGATCTTTGTACAAGCTGCTAAGACAACACAGCATCTTTTGATGTTCACAAGTCTTGGAAATGTCATTTATCGACCAATCCATGAATTGGCAGATATTCGCTGGAAGGATATCGGTGAGCATCTGAGCCAAACCATCACAAACTTTGAAACTAACGAAGAAATCCTCTATGTAGAAGTCGTGGATCAGTTTGATGATGCGACAACCTACTGCTGCGACTCGTCTCGGTCAAATCAAGCGTAGTAGAGCGAAAAGGAGTTCACTCCATGGCGGACCTATAAATCTAAGTCTGCTCCAGTATACTAAGCTCAAAGACAGAGACAGACCAGATTGTAGTGGCTCAATTAAACTGGATGATGTTCTCTTGATTAGTCAAAACGGTTGTATGACCCTGCGTTTTAATATCGAAGAGGTTCCGGTTGTTGGTGCCAAGGCGGCAGGGGTCAAGGCTATGAACCTGAAAGAAGATGACATCCTCCAATCTGCCTTTATCGTAACACCTCATCCTTCTACCTCTTGACCTAACGTGAAGTTTGAAACGTGTTTCTATTGCCCGAAATTCCGGCAACCAGCCGTACCAAACGTGAGCTACAAGTCTTGCGTGAGTTGAAAAACAAACCGCATCGTAGTCTTCTTGGCAGGAGCGGTTGCAGAACAAAACTGTACTAGTGATCTCTTCAGCACAGATGTGGAAGAACGACCAAACTCTGCTTGTTCAATCAAATAAAGGAACAATCTATGAAAGCCGATTACAAGACTTGAACTTGTCAGAACGCACTAGCAATGGAAGCTTCATTTCTGATACGATTTCAGATGAAGAAGTTTTTGACGCTTATCTTAAAGAAGTGTTTCAGAAACTAAATAAGTGAAATGAAAAGAATCAGTTCTGAGAGCTGCAGTTCTTTTTATTGAAGAAATTTTCTATTACAAAATATACTTGCTATTTTAGAAAAAAGTAGAATAGTAGAATAAAAAGAAATAGGTTTTTTAGAATAAGGGTGGAATATGACAGTAACGATTGATTGGGAAAACCTTGGTTTTTCCTATATGAAAATTACCTTATCGCTATATTGCTCATTTTAAAGAAATGGACAATGGGATCAAGAAGAGCTTACAGAGGATGCAAACTTGCATATTTCAGAGTCTTCTCCAAGTCTTCACTATGGACAACAAGCATTCGAAGGTTTGAAAAAGCTTATCGTACTAAGGATGGCAGTATTCAACTTTTTCCGTCCTGATGAAAAATGCTAAAACGTCTCCAACGTACATGTGACCGTCTCTTGATGCAACAAGTTCCGACAGAAATGTTTGTAGAAGCTTGTAAGGCAGTTGTTCGTGCCAATGAAGAATATGTACCACCATACGGAACAGGTGGAACCTTATATCTTCGTCCCTCTTTTGATTGGTGTAGGAGATATTATCGGAGTAAAACCAGCAGAAGAGTACATTTTCACTATCTTTGCCATGCCAGTTGGTAATTACTTTAAAGGCGGTTTGGTTCCAACCAACTTTGATTCAAGATGAGTACGATCGTGCGGCTCCCAAATGGTACAGGTGCGGCTAAGGTTGGTGGAAACTATGCTGCACAGATCTCTTGCCAGGAAATTGGCCAAGTCACGTCATTTCTCAGATGTTATCTATCTGAGATCCTTCAACTCATACAAAGATTGAAGAAGTCGGATCAGCTAACTTCTTTGGAATTACAGCTGACAATGAATTTGTAACACCATTGAGTCCATCTATCTTGCCATCTATTAGCAAGTATTCTTTGCTTTAGTTGGCAGAACATCGCTTGGGCTTAACTCCTATTGAGGGGATGTCGATTGATAACCTGATCGTTTTGTAGAGGCAGTGCCTGTGAGTACAGCAGCAGTTATTTCTCCAATTCGGTGGAATTCAGCACGGTGATGATTTCCATGTATTCTATAGTGAAACAGAAGTAGGTCCCTGTGACTCGTAAACTCTATGATGAATTGACTGGTATTCAGTTTGCTGATATTGAAGCGCCAGAAGGTTGGATTGTAAAGTTGACTAAATTTATAAACACAAAAGACTCCAAATTAGTTGCACTCACTGATATGGAGCTTTCTCTCATAGGTTTAGGATTTTCTTGTAAAATAGAGAGTGAAGGAGAGGCGTGAAATGAGTAAGAAAGATAAAAAAAATCGAAATTCAAGTAGCAGATGCCAAAGTTAATGTAGGAAAAAGACAGTTTTGAAGGTTATACCTTGACCATTGGTAAAAAGTTATCGGAAAAATTGCCGAATTAGATGGACAATTTGCCATCATAAAGAATGGGAATGTCGATAGTTTTTATAAAAATTGGAAAAAGCTGTGAAATTTTGATTGAAAATTATAATTTATCAAAATAAGTCTTGTTTTTTTGAAATTTTCATGATATAATAGTCCATGTTGATTGTAGGAGAGATAGCGAAGAGGCTAAACGCGGCGGACTGTAAATCCGCTCCTTCGGGTTCGGGGGTTCGAATCCCTCTCTCTCCATTTCATCAATGGGGTATAGCCAAGCGGTAAGGCAAGGGACTTTGACTCCCTCATGCGTTGGTTCGAATCCAGCTACCCCAGTTCTTAGGTAATAATCAAGATAAAAGCAAAATATCTTAGGGTATTTTATTTTTATAATTGAAAGACGTGAACGATATGAACATGTCCTTGCGGGTGCTTAGGAAAAAAATTATAAGTATGTCAAGTTTAAGAAAAACTTGATTGTTGGAGGATTTTTTAGATGAACGAATTTGAAGATTTGCTAAATAGCGTTAGCCAAGTTGAGACTGGTGATGTTGTTAGTGCTGAAGTATTGACAGTTGATGCGACTCAAGCTAACGTTGCAATCTCTGAACTGGTGTTGAAGGTGTCTTGACTCTTCGCGAATTGACAAACGATCGCGATGCAGATATCAATGACTTTGTTAAAGTAGGAGAAGTATTGGATGTTCTTGTACTTCGTCAAGTAGTTGGTAAAGATACTGATACAGTTACATACCTTGTATCTAAAAAACGCCTTGAAGCTCGCAAAGCATGGGACAAACTTGTTGGTCGCGAAGAAGAAGTTGTTACTGTTAAAGGAACTCGTGCCGTTAAAGGTGGACTTTCAGTAGAATTTGAAGGTGTTCGTGGATTTATCCCAGCTTCAATGTTGGATACTCGTTTCGTACGTAACACTGAGCGTTTTGTAGGTCAAGAATTTGATGCTAAAATCAAAGAAGTTGACGCTAAAGAAAACCGCTTCATCCTTTCACGTCGTGAAGTTGTTGAAGCAGCTACTGCAGCAGCTCGCGCTGAAGTATTCGGTAAATTGGCTGTTGGTGATGTAGTAACTGGTAAAGTTGCTCGTATCACAAGCTTCGGTGCTTTCATCGACCTTGGTGGTGTTGACGGATTGGTTCACTTGACTGAATTGTCACACGAACGTAACGTTTCACCAAAATCAGTTGTAACTGTTGGTGAAGAAATTGAAGTGAAAATCCTTGATCTTAACGAAGAAGAAGGACGTGTATCACTTTCACTTAAAGCAACAACACCTGGACCATGGGATGGCGTTGAGCAAAAATTGGCTAAAGGTGATGTAGTTGAAGGAACAGTTAAACGTTTGACTGACTTCGGTGCATTTGTTGAAGTATTGCCAGGTATCGATGGACTTGTTCACGTATCACAAATTTCACACAAACGTATTGAAAATCCAAAAGAAGCTCTTAAAGTTGGTCAAGAAGTTCAAGTTAAAGTTCTTGAAGTTAACGCAGATGCAGAGCGCGTATCACTTTCTATCAAAGCTCTTGAAGAGCGTCCAGCTCAAGAAGAAGGACAAAAAGAAGAAAAACGTGCTGCTCGTCCACGTCGTCCAAAACGTCAAGAAAAACGTGATTTCGAACTTCCAGAAACACAAACAGGATTCTCAATGGCTGACTTGTTCGGTGATATCGAACTTTAATCAAATTGAAAATTCACAAAAATCCTTTGTTTTTCTAAACAGGCTCTTTGTCAACTGTAGTGGGTTGAAAAAAAGCTAATCTCGAGAAAGGACAAATTTAGTCCTTTCTTTTTTGATGTTCAGAGCGATAAAAATCCGTTTTTTGAAGTTTTCAAAGTTCCGAAAACCAAAAAGCATTGCGCTTGATAAGTTTGATGAGATTATTGGTCGCTTCTAATTTGGCGTTGGAATAGGGTAACTGAAGTGCATTGACAATCTTCTCTTTATCTTTCAAAAATGTTTTAAAGACAGTCTGAAAAAGAGGATGAACCTGCTTCAGATTGTCCTCGATGAGTCCGAAAAATTTGTCAGGTTTCTTATGTTGAAAGTGAAAAAGCAAGAGTTGATAGAGATTATAGTGGTGTTTCAAGTCTTCTGAATAGCTCAAAAAGCTTATCTAAGATTTCTTTATTGGTTAAGTGCATGCGAAAAGTAGGGCGATAAAAACGTTTATCGCTGAGTTTCCGACTATCTTGTTGAATGAGTTTCCAGTAGCGCTTGATAGCCTTGTATTCATGGGATTTTCGTTCAAACTGATTCATGATTTGGACACGCACACGACTCATAGCACGGCTTAGATGTTGTACAATATGGAAACGATCTAGAACGATTTTAGCATTCGGAAAAAGCTGTTTAGCCAAGTCATAATAAGGACTAAACATATCCATAGTAATGATTTTGACGCGACATCGGACGGCTCTATCGTAGCGAAGAAAGTGATTTCGGATGACAGCTTGTGTTCTTCCCTCAAGAACAGTGATGATATTGAGATTATCAAAATCTTGAGCAATAAAGCTCATCTTCCCCTTAGTGAAGGCATATTCGTCCCAGGACATAGTCTTTGGCAGACGAGAAAAATCATGCTCAAAGTGAAAATCATTGAGCTTGCGAATAACAGTTGAAGTTGAAATGGCCAGCTGATGGGCAATGGCGGTCATAGAAGTTTTTTCAATCAACTTTTGAGCAATCTTTTGGTTGATGATACGAGGGATTTGGTGATTTTTCTTTACTAGAGGAGTCTCAGCGACAGCCATTTTTGAGCACTGATAGCACTTAAAACGGCGTTTTTTCAGAAGGATTCTAGTAGGCATACCAGTCGTTTCAAGGTAAGGAATCTTAGATGGTTTTTGAAAATCATATTTCTTCATTTGGCTTCCGGAATCAGGACAAGATGGGGCTTCATAATCCAGTTTAGCGATGATTTCTTTGTAGGTATCATATTAATGACATCCACAAATTGGATATTAGGGTCTTTGATATCGAGCAGTTTTGTGATAAAAATGTAATTGTTCCATATGAATCTTTCTAATGAGTTGTTTTGACGCTTTTCATTATAGATCTTATGGGACTTTTTTCTCAACAATAGTAGGGCTCCATAATATCCATAGGGATTTACCCACTACAAATATTATAGAGCCTCTAAACAAAGGGATTTTTCTTTTGTCTGTAAGTCTTTTTTGATATAATAGTTCTATGTTAGAATCAGAAAAACAATCATGTTATCAAATGTTAAATGAGGAGCTTTCTTTTTTATTGGAAGGTGAAACCAATGTTTTGGCTAATCTTTCCAACGCCAGTGCTCTTTTAAAATCATGCTTTCCTAATACCGTATTTGCAGGCTTTTTATTTATTCGATGGAAAGGAATTGGTTTTAGGTCCCTTTTCCAAGGGGTGTTTCCTGCATCCGTATTGCACTAGGCAAGGGTGTTTGTGGTGAGGCAGCTCACTTTCAGGAAACTATTCTTGTTGGAGACGTAACAACTTATCCCAACTATATTTCTTGTGATAGTCGAGCTAAAAGTGAAATTGTTGTGCCGATGATAAAGAATGGTCAATTACTTGGAGTTCTGGATCTGGATTCTTCAGAGATTGATGATTATGATGCGATGGATCGAGATTATTTGGAACAATTTGTCGCTATTTTGCTTGAAAAGACAGAATGGGACTTTACAATGTTTGGGGAGAAAGCCTAATGTATCAAGCACTTTATCGAAAATATAGAAGTCAAAACTTTTCCCAGTTGGTTGGTCAGGAAGTTGTGGCTAAGACTCTTAAACAAGCAGTGGAGCAAGAGAAAATAAGTCATGCTTATCTTTTTTCTGGTCCTCGTGGAACGGGAAAAACCAGTGTAGCTAAGATTTTTGCCAAGGCTATGAACTGTCCAAATCAAGTGGGTGGTGAACCTTGTAATAACTGCTATATTTGTCAAGCAGTGACAGATGGTAGTTTAGAAGATGTCATTGAAATGGATGCGGCCTCTAATAATGGGGTGGATGAAATCCGTGAAATTCGTGATAAATCTACCTACGCCCCTAGCCTTGCTCGTTATAAGGTTTATATCATAGATGAGGTTCACATGCTGTCTACAGGGGCTTTTAATGCCCTTCTAAAGACGTTGGAAGAGCCAACACAGAATGTGGTCTTTATTTTGGCCACTACTGAATTGCACAAGATTCCTGCCACTATTCTATCCCGTGTGCAACGTTTTGAATTTAAATCGATTAAGACACAGGATATTAAGGAACATATCCACTATATCTTAGAAAAAGAAAATATCAGTTCTGAACCAGAGGCTGTGGAAATTATCGCTAGACGAGCTGAAGGTGGGATGCGGGATGCTCTGTCTATTTTGGATCAAGCCTTGAGTTTGACACAGGGAAACGAGCTGACGACTGCCGTCTCTGAAGAAATTACTGGTACCATTAGCCTATCAGCCTTGGATGATTATGTGGCTGCCTTATCTCAACAGGATGTTCCAAAAGCCTTAACTTGTTTAAATCTTCTCTTTGAGAATGGTAAGAGCATGACTCGTTTTGTAACCGACATTTTGCACTATTTAAGAGACTTGTTAATTGTTCAAACAGGTGGAGAAAACACTCATCATAGTTCAGTCTTTGTAGAAAATTTGGCTCTTCCTCAAGAAAGGCTGTTTGAAATGATTCGCTTGGCGACAGTGAGTTTAACAGATATTAAGTCTAGCTTGCAGCCCAAGATTTATGCTGAGATGATGACCATCCAGTTGGCGGAGATCAAGCCTGAAGTAGCTCTTTCTGGGGCAGTTGAACATGAAATTTCTGCACTGAGACAGGAAGTTGCGCGTCTTAAACAAGAACTCGCAAATGTGGGAACTGTACCCAAGCAAACAAGTCCAGTACCTACCCGCCCAGTAGCAGGCAAGACAGTCTATCGTGTAGATCGCAATAAAGTTCAATCTATCCTACAAGAGGCCGTCGAAAATCCTGATTTAGCACGTCAAAACCTGATTCGTTTGCAGAATGCCTGGGGAGAGGTAATTGAAAGTCTTGGTGGGCCGGACAAGGCTTTGTTAGTTGGTTCTCAACCGGTTGCCGCCAATGAGCACCATGCTATTCTTGCTTTTGAGTCTAACTTCAATGCTGGTCAAACCATGAAACGAGACAATCTTAACACAATGTTTGGCAACATCCTCAGTCAGGCAGCAGGTTTTTCACCTGAGATTTTAGCCATTTCCATGGAGGAATGGAAAGAAGTTCGTGCAGCCTTTTCAGCCAAAGCCAAATCTTCTCAAACTGAAAAAGAAGCAGAAGAAAGCCTGATTCCAGAAGGATTTGAATTTTTGGCTGATAAAGTGAAGGTAGAGGAAGACTAAAGAAAGATTTCATGATACAATAAGTTTATGAATAGACAACAATTTATTTTCATCGCGCTGTTTACAGCTGCTGAGACCTATTTTTTCAATGAAGCCTGGATGACTGGTCGCTATATTATGGCAGCCCTTTTGGGCTATTTTTGCTTTTCAGAAATTTTCGAATGAGTTACTTGATGGGTAAAATAGTAGATGTCATTGACCAGCATTTGAAAGGAAAAGACTAGTCCTCAGCTTCCAGACAAAATCAAAGCCTTTTAGGCTTTTTTTTGTTATACTATAAAAGTATATTTATTGACCTTTTATACTCTTCGAAAATCTCTTCAAACCACGTCGGCTTCAGCCTTTGCAGTAGGTATATGTAACTGACTTCGTCAGTCTTATCTCTAAACCTCAAAACAGTGTTTTGAGCAACCTGCGGCTAGCTTCCTAGTTTGCTCTTTGATTTTCATTGAGTATTACCGTATTTTCTAGGGAAAACAAGTATGTTTCTAGGAAGTACTGTAAAGGTCTTGAAAAAGAAAGGAACTATCATGTCAGTATTAGAGATCAAAGATCTTCACGTTGAGATTGAAGGAAAAGAAATTTTAAAAGGGGTTAACCTGACCCTGAAAACAGGAGAAATTGCCGCTATCATGGGACCAAATGGTACAGGTAAGTCTACTCTTTCAGCTGCTATTATGGGGAACCCAAACTATGAAGTCACTAAAGGTGAAGTCTTGTTTGACGGTGTAAACATCCTTGAGTTGGAAGTGGATGAGCGTGCGCGTATGGGCCTATTCCTGGCTATGCAATACCCATCAGAAATTCCTGGTATTACGAACGCTGAGTTTCTTCGTGCAGCTATGAATGCTGGTAAAGAAGACGATGAAAAGATTTCAGTTCGTGAGTTTATCATTAAATTGGATGAGAAGATGGAATTGCTTAACATGAAAGAAGAAATGGCTGAGCGTTACCTCAACGAAGGTTTCTCTGGTGGTGAGAAAAAACGTAATGAAATTCTTCAACTTTTGATGTTGGAACCAACATTCGCCCTTTTGGACGAGATTGACTCTGGTCTTGATATTGACGCTCTTAAAGTTGTTTCTAAAGGTGTGAATGCCATGCGTGGTGAAGGCTTTGGTGCTATGATTATCACTCACTACCAACGTCTTTTGAACTACATCACACCAGATGTGGTACACGTGATGATGGAAGGTCGTGTTGTCCTTTCAGGTGGTCCAGAATTAGCTGCGCGTTTGGAACGTGAAGGATACGCAAAATTAGCTGAAGAACTTGGCTACGACTACAAGGAAGAATTGTAATTCCCTCGTATCTTTTAGGAGAAATAAATGACTAAAGAAAATATTAAACTTTTTCAGAAAATGCACGCTGAACAAGCTGGTTGGCTGACCTCCGTCAAAAAAAGCTTTTGATAAGATTGAGACTTTAGAATTACCAGTTATTGAGCGTGTCAAATTCCACCGTTGGAATCTGGGTGATGGAACGATTACAGAAAATGAGCCATCAGCAAATGTTCCAGATTTCACTGCCCTAGATAATCACTTGAAGTTGGTGCAAGTAGGAACTCAAACTGTTTTTGAGCAAATTCCAGTTGAGTTGGCTGAACAAGGAGTTGTATTTACAGACTTCCATTCAGCTTTAGAAGAAATTCAGAGCTTATTGAGGAGTTCTTCATGTCATCTGTTAAGTACGACGATGATAAATTAGCAGCCTACCATACAGCTTATTTCAATAGTGGTGCTGTCCTCTATATTCCTGATAACGTTGAAATTGCTGAACCAATCGAAGGAATTTTCTACCAAGACAGCGATAGTGATGTACCATTTAACAAACATATTATGATTATCGCTGGCAAGAACAGTAAGATTAGCTACCTTGAACGTCTAGAGTCACGTGGTGAAGGAAGTGCCAAAGCAACTGCTAACATTACTGTCGAAGTGATTGCTCGTTCTGGTGCTCAAGTCAAATTTGCTGCGATCGACCGCCTTGGTGAAAACGTCACTGCTTACATTAGTCGTCGTGGTAAATTGGGCAACGATGCAAGTATTGACTGGGCGATTGGTGTCATGAACGAAGGAAACGTTGTTGCTGACTTTGATAGTGACTTGATTGGTAATGGTAGTCATGCTGACCTTAAAGTTGTAGCTCTTTCAAGTGGTCGTCAGGTACAAGGGATTGATACTCGAGTGACTAACTATGGTTGCAACTCAATCGGAAATATCCTCCAACATGGGGTTATTCTTGAAAAAGCAACCTTGACCTTCAACGGTATCGGCCATATCATCAAGGGTGCCAAGGGTGCAGATGCGCAACAAGAGAGCCGTGTTCTTATGCTTTCAGACCAAGCGCGTTCAGATGCCAACCCAATTCTTTTGATTGATGAAAATGACGTAACTGCAGGACACGCGGCTTCTATCGGTCAGGTAGATCCAGAAGACATGTACTACCTCATGAGCCGTGGCTTGGACAAGGCAACTGCTGAACGTTTGGTTGTTCGTGGTTTCCTAGGCTCTGTTATCGTTGAGATTCCAGTCAAGGAAGTTCGTGATGAAATGATTGCAACTATCGAAGAAAAATTGTCAAAACGCTAAGGGGAAGCCTATGTTAGATGTAGAAGCGATTCGCAAGGATTTTCCAATTTTAGACCAGATTGTTAATGATGAACCACTGGTCTATTTGGACAATGCTGCGACGACACAAAAACCACTAGCAGTTCTGGAAACGATTAATCGCTACTATGAACAGGACAATGCCAATGTTCACCGTGGTGTTCATACCTTGGCGGAGCGGGCGACAGCTTCCTATGAGGCGGCTCGTGAAACCATTCGTAAGTTTATCAATGCAGGTTCGACAAAGGAAGTTCTCTTTACTAGAGGAACGACAACCAGTCTTAACTGGGTAGCGCATTATGCTGAGGAAATTTTGACTGAGGGAGACCAGGTTTTGATTTCTGTCATGGAACACCATTCCAATATCATTCCTTGGCAAGAAGCTTGTCGTAAGGCTGGGGCAGAGCTTGTCTATGTCTATCTCAAGGATGGAGCCTTGGATATGGAGGATTTGCGAGCTAAATTGACTGACAAGGTCAAGTTTGTTTCGCTAGCTCACGCCTCAAATGTTCTGGGTGTGGTCAATCCAATTAAAGAAATCACTCAAATGGCTCACGAAGTTGGAGCTATTATGGTGGTGGACGGAGCTCAATCTACGCCTCATATGAAGATTGATGTCCAGGACTTGGATGTGGACTTCTTTGCTTTTTCAGGTCACAAGATGGCTGGTCCAACTGGTATTGGTGTCCTTTACGGTAAAGAAAAGTATCTGGAACAAATGTCGCCAGTTGAATTTGGCGGTGAAATGATTGATTTCGTCTATGAGCAGTCTGCTAGTTGGAAGGAATTGCCTTGGAAATTCGAGGCCGGAACTCCCAATATGGCAGGTGCTATAGGACTGGCTGCTGCAGTGGATTATCTGGAAAACATTGGTATGGATGCCATTGAAGCCCACGAACAGGAATTGATTGCATACGTCTTTCCAAAACTGCAGGCAATTGACGGTTTGACCATTTACGGATCGCAGGACTTGGCTCGACGTTCGGGTGTTATTGCTTTTAACCTAGGCGATCTCCATCCTCACGACCTTGCTACGGCTCTGGATTATGAAGGAGTGGCTGTTCGTGCGGGTCATCACTGCGCCCAACCCTTACTCCAGTATTTGGATGTCCCAGCAACAGCTCGTGCAAGTTTTTATATCTACAATACCAAGGCGGATTGCGACAAGCTAGTCGATGCCTTACAAAAGACAAAGGAGTTTTTCAATGGCACTTTCTAAACTAGATAGCCTTTATATGGCAGTGGTAGCGGACCATTCGAAAAATCCACATCACCAAGGGAAGTTAGAAGATGCTGAACAAATCAGTCTCAACAATCCAACCTGTGGGGATGTCATCAATCTCTCTGTCAAGTTTGATGCAGATGAACGTTTGGAAGATATCGCTTTTTTAAACTCGGGTTGTACTATCTCAACTGCCTCTGCGAGCATGATGACAGATGCTGTTTTAGGAAAAACTAAACAAGAAATTTTAGAACTTGGGACTATTTTTTCTGAAATGGTTCAAGGGCAAAAAGATGAACGTCAAGACCAACTTGGAGACGCGGCCTTCTTGTCAGGTGTTGCCAAATTCCCTCAAAGAATAAAATGTGCAACCCTAGCTTGGAATGCCCTGAAGAAAACAATTGAAAATCAAGAAAACAAGTAAGGCAAGTTTCTTTTGTCTTATGAATCAGTAGAAATGAAGAATGAAAGAAAGGATATTATGGCTGAAGAAAGAGTAGAACCAAAACCAATTGACCTTGGTGAATATAAATTTGGTTTCCATGATGATGTAGAGCCTGTCCTATCGACAGGAAAAGGATTGAATGAAGATGTCATTCGTGAACTATCAGCTGCTAAGGGAGAACCTGAGTGGATGTTAGAATTCCGTTTGAAGTCTTATGAAACCTTTAAAAAAATGCCCATGCAAACTTGGGGAGCAGACTTGTCAGAGATTGATTTCGATGACCTGATTTATTACCAAAAACCATCTGATAAACCAGCTCGTTCATGGGATGACGTTCCTGAAAAGATTAAAGAAACTTTTGAACGTATTGGGATTCCAGAAGCTGAGCGTGCTTATCTGGCTGGTGCCTCTGCCCAGTATGAGTCAGAAGTGGTTTACCACAACATGAAAGAAGAGTTCCAGAAATTGGGGATTATCTTTACAGATACAGATTCTGCCCTCAAGGAATACCCAGATTTGTTTAAACAATACTTTGCTAAGTTGGTACCGCCAACAGATAATAAGTTGGCTGCCCTCAACTCAGCAGTATGGTCAGGAGGAACCTTTATCTACGTACCAAAAGGGGTCAAGGTAGATATCCCACTTCAAACTTACTTCCGTATCAACAACGAAAATACAGGCCAGTTTGAACGTACCTTGATTATCGTTGATGAGGGAGCAAGTGTCCACTACGTAGAAGGATGTACAGCGCCAACTTATTCAAGCAACAGCTTGCACGCCGCCATCGTAGAAATCTTTGCTTTGGATGGTGCTTATATGCGTTATACGACTATCCAAAACTGGTCTGATAACGTCTATAACTTGGTAACCAAACGTGCCAAAGCCTTGAAAGATGCGACTGTTGAATGGATTGATGGGAACTTGGGTGCCAAAACAACCATGAAATACCCATCTGTTTACCTAGATGGAGAAGGGGCGCGTGGAACCATGCTTTCTATTGCCTTTGCCAATGCTGGGCAACACCAAGATACGGGTGCTAAGATGATCCACAACGCTCCACATACAAGCTCGTCTATCGTGTCTAAATCCATCGCTAAAGGCGGAGGAAAGGTTGACTACCGTGGACAGGTCACCTTTAACAAGAACTCTAAGAAATCTGTTTCCCACATTGAATGTGATACCATTATCATGGATGACTTGTCAGCATCAGATACTATTCCATTTAATGAAATTCATAACTCGCAAGTTGCTTTGGAACACGAAGCTAAGGTTTCTAAGATTTCAGAAGAACAACTCTATTACCTCATGAGCCGTGGTTTATCAGAATCAGAAGCAACTGAAATGATTGTTATGGGATTTGTAGAGCCTTTTTACAAAAGAACTTCCAATGGAATATGCAGTTGAGCTTAACCGCTTGATTAGCTATGAAATGGAAGGGTCAGTCAGGTAAAATTTGTTTTAGATTTACCCCCAATCAAGTATCTTGAAGATGAACTTGTAACAAAAAGAGACTGAGAAAAAATATTTTAAGAACAGAAAACGCATGATATCAGGTGTCCAAAAAACGTGATATTATGCGTTTTATTGTGGGAAAAATCTATTGCATTTTCTCATGAAATATAGTGGATTGTACCTAGAACAGTACACTTCGGCTACTAAAAACATTTCTAGAAATGAATTTGATTTTCGAAGAGTATTACTAATCGGTTTATTCATATCTTACTTCAATTTAATATAGAGGTTTTTCTAAACGCTTTTGATTTTTGATATATTGTTGTGAGGATGAAGTAAGGCAATATATAAAGTAGTCAGTTCAAGAAAGGATATAATATCTAAAGGGCTACCAATGGCAAGTATGTCCTTTATTTTGATATTTTTCCTAATCCAACAGACACTTGCACTTTGAAATCCGTTCTCTAAGCAATTCAAACCCCATACTTATTCAAATATATTGTAGCGGATGTAGGTTATGGTAGCGAATAAACTATGCTTTTATTATTGGTGAATCAGGGAAGACACTTTTTATTCCCCACACTATTGTATCAGAAGTAATTGACTTAAAAGCATTAGACTAGCACAGATAACCTAATGAATTGGGAATATCTTGAAAACAAAGATTAGTTTTATAAAACCTGAAATCGCTTTCTATCATAATCTTTTCAAGAAAAGTAGTTGCAAAAAGATATAAAAATTGATAGAATAAGGATTATCTAAAAAATTTTTAAGGAGAATCTATCAAATGGATTTCACATGGGCAATTAAATATGCCACTGAATTTTTGGGAACTGCTATTTTGATCATTCTTGGTAATGGTGCAGTTGCTAACGTTGAACTTAAAAGGTACGAAAGGTCACCAAAAGTGGCTGGATCGTTATCGCTGTTGGGTATAGTATGGGGTTATGATCCCAGCCTTGATGTTTAGTAATGTATCTGGGAACCACATCAACCCAGCCTTCACTCTTGGACTTGCAATCAGCGGTCTCTTTCCCTTGGGCGAAGTAGCTCCTCATATCCTTGCACAAGTTTTTGGGTGCTATCTTTGGTCAAGCCTTGGTTGTGGCAACACACCGCCCTATATTACTTGAAAAACTGAAAAATCCAAAACAATATCTTGGGGTACTTTCTCAACAATTTTCAAGTTTGGATAATGGTACAAAAGAATCACGTTTTGTAGCAACTGTTAATGGTTTTGTAAACGAGTTTGTTGGTTCATTTGTTCTTTTTCTTTGCAGCCCTTGGATTGACTAAAAACTTCTTTGGTTCTGAGGTGCTTCAATACATGAAACAAATGGCTAGTCAAGCAGGTCAAAAATGTTGACTTCTCTGATTTGGCAATCAAAAGCACAAGTAGCACCCCATACTGCTTCAGGACTTTCAGTAGCTCACTTGGCACTTGGTTTTCCTCGTTATGGCCTTGGTAACATCACTTGGTGGACCTACAGGACCTGCCTTGAACCCTGCCCGTGACTTTGGTCCACGTCTCCTTCATGCTTTCCTTCCAAAATCAGTTCTTGGTGAGCACAAAGGTGATTCAAAATGGTGGTATTCTTGGGTACCAGTAGTAGCACCTATCGCAGCAGCAATTGCAGCAGTAGCTGTTTTCAAATTCCTTTACCTATAAGAAATTGAGTTCTTTATCCATTGTAATGGATTGAAGAAAAGCTAAGATCTAGAAAGGGCAAATTTTGTCCTTTCTTTTTTTGATATTGCGAATTGTGAAAGTCTGTTTTTTGGAGTTGTCAAAGTTTCGAAAATCAAAGGTATTGCATTGGATAAGTTTATTATTCTCTCCTAATTTTACGTTGGAATAAGGTAATTGAAGAGAGTAGATGCTTTCTTTAGAAAGATTCTAAAAAAGCCTGAAAGCGAGGATTAGCTAGATCTAGATTCTTCTCAATGAGTACGCAAAACTTTACTTTAGAAGTAAAAATGTAAGAGATTATAGTGGTGCTTTAGTTCTTATTAACAACTCAAGAGTGTCTCTATAATATCTTTAGTAGTTAAGCACATACGAAAAGTCGGCGATACAATAGTTTACTACTATGCTGTTAGTAGGGTTTGATGACCATGTACTAATGAAATCTTTGATTAAATTGCTTCATGGTTTGGCATGACTCACAACTCGCCTTAAGTATTGCAGTAGACAGTTTGGTGGACCGTTTTAGCCGGAGTTTAGGAATATAATAACAAATGGTAAAAAGATTAAGAATGATTTTTAGCGTTTAGGGCTTAGTATGAGAAAAAAGTTTTCAATATCAAGCAGTGGTGATAAAATGTAATTGTTCCATAGGATTCTTTCTAATGATGGTTTGGTTGCTTTTCATTATAGATCTTATGGGACTTTTTTTCTATAACAAAATAGACTCCATAATATCTATAAGGGATTTACCCACTATAAATATTATAGAGCCTTTTTTTATTAGAATGGTAATTTCCAGCGAAAGCACCTAATTTTTCTTGGTGATTTTCATCGATTTGTTCAAGAGCAGAGTTGATGGCTTTGAACAGTCATATCTGACAGAGTTTCAAGGTCTTCTGGGTCAACAACAGCTGGATTGAAGTCAATGCTGACAACTTTCTTATCTCCAGTTAAGGTAGCTTGAACAAGGTCTTGAGCAGATTTGCCAACAAATTGCATAGCAGCAAGTTCAGCTTGACTTTGTTCCATTTGTTTTTGAAGTTTTTGTGCTTGACGCATCATATTTTGCATGTTCATCATGGTGATTTACAGTTTCCTTTTACAATTATTTTTCTTTTTTTATTTTTATCAATTTTTGGGTTAAAAGTCTAATCTTTTTCTGAGTGAATTCAAATAGTATTGATAGGGATGTAAAGGTAATAAAAATATAGGATAGATATTCTAAGAAAATAAGAATATTTATCCTATATAGTTACTAGATATTCGATGGCTACTTTAAGAATTTACCAGCACTATTCTACCTTGTAGAAAAATCCCTCAGTACTACCATTGATAAGTTGGTGTCCAAACCATAAGCGGTCTTGTGTGATATCAGATGAGTCGGTATAGCCATTATCTGTAGAAGAGGTGACAGACATGGTTATAGGGATTCCTGCTGGTAAAAAGGCAATAGCTGCACCAGCACCTCCATCTTTAGAAACAGAATTTGCCTTAAGATAGTGGTCAATCTCTTTAGCATGTTCAATTGAAATTTTTGACTTATCACTTACTAAACCATTTTTGTCGAAAGTAAATTCAATACCTGAACTATTCCTCCAAGTTCCTGAGACACTAGAAAAATCCCCATTTTGAATTGCAGAAATATCCATCCCTTTGCTTTCTGACGGAAGGCTAGTTTCTCCATTTATGAGACTTGTGACAGACTTCCAAGAGAAAGATCTTATATCAAGGGAAGGTGGTTTTGTCCCCAGTCCCTCTTCTGTATCTGATTCCATAGCTAGTTCTAACCGTGTTCCCATCCTGATTTAACTTGTATAGTTTAAGTTGGATTTGATTAATAGATACTCGGGTAGATAATTGAAAATAACCATTTTCTAAAGGATTAAAATGTACTGCTCTCCAATAAAGTCCAGATTGTTTTCTGCATTGGTCAGTCGAATAACTTCACCATTTTTAAGAGTTCGAATATCTAATAAATCGTAATAGTTAGAATACGTTTTTTAGGGCAATCAAAAGTTCGTCCGTACCGTCTTGGTCTAAATCATACAAGTTTATACTGTAATCCAGAATATTCGTTAGGATAAGTATTTTTTTAAGTTTGCTTTTGAATTGATCTCTGTATGTGAAGTTGACGAACCATCTAGTACTTTGGCATATTCTTTAAGGACAGGATTATATAGGGTGTAATCAGATTTCTTCTCTTCCGATGTAGAAGGAGTTGAACTAGTACTTGAAGCAATTGCTTCAGAACTTGCTGAGGAAGTGTTTTCACTCTGATGTTGGCAAGCCGTTAAAATAGAGATAGCTAAAATACTAATACTGAATAGAAATAATTTTTTTCATATGTTTAATCTTGTAATTCTAAACCTTGGGCATCTTGATGCCATTTGCTACCAGTTTTGGACGTTAAAACTTGAATAGTAATCATAATATTCCAAATAGCATTTGCAAGTAAAACAAATGGCCATAAAATAGGAATGATAGCTAGCAGAGTTATGCCAATACGCTTGTATCCTTGTTTAGCATTTCCAATATAAAAATCGTAGGCACCAAACGCTCCTAAAAATAGGGCAAATAAGGCTGCGGCTAGTTTAGATTTATCACTCACTCCATTTGAATGTTGACCAGAGGTAGCTGGAGATGTGCTATCTATTTTTGAAAACAATATACTCGTCACCGTTTTGATAAAATTCTACATAATCACCTACTCGTGGTTCAAAACCAAAACTTTTTCTTGAAATTGCAGTAAATTGACCATTATCACCTTTTCCAACATAAACTGTTTCATCTTCAATTTTTATAACTTTGTTCATATGATTGTCTCCTTAATATATTCTTATTGTATGTTAAACCCACTCACCGTTGTAATTGACACGATAGCCATCAGGTGTCGTTGTATTGATTGCTAGTGCACCAGAGCTATAAGCATAGTACCATTTACCAGATACTTTCATCCAGCCAGTTTTCATTGCCCCTGAGTCTTGAAGATAGTACCAGCTACCGTTATCTTTGAGCCAACCAGTCTTCATAGCGCCTGAACCGTCGAGATAGTACCAGCTACCGTCTTTTACCCAGCCTATTTGCATCCAACCAGAGTTATCAAAACGGTACCAAACACCATTGATTTTTTCCCAGCCGCTAGTTGTATAGGAACCGTCGGCGTGTTCATACCACCAACGAGAACCAGATTGTACCCAACTACCTGAGATATTAGAATTCGAACCTGATTGAGTTGTGGTGTTAGTATTTGAATTTGTTGAAGGATTTCCGATAGTCACCTCTTTTCTAACTTTAAAGACACGTTTTCTATTATCAACTGAGTGATCGTGCGGAGAGCCAGCGTCTCCAGACATCTCCAAGATGTATGTTCCGGCAGGAAACTGTCTGATATCGAAAACATCCCCTTTAAATTTATTACTATAAATTAAATGTAAAAAGAAATTGGTCGTTGACGTCATTAGTTAGACCACTAAAGATGACATCATTATTATGTTGGTACACAATCTTTCCGCTAGCCTTATCAATTAGAGTAACATTTCTCTAGCTGCATTATCTCCTCCAGTGTTGTAGTGGCTCTGAGAGTACACCTTCAAAAATTAAATCCAAAATGATGAATTTTCAACCTTTGTAATTGTTGCTTCTATTTGTTTTTCAGTACTCGTATTCTCGCTAGTTGATACTTGATTAGCTGTGATGACTCTAGTGCCAAGAAGTGATAGAGCTGAGATAGTTGCAAGTGTGAATTTTTAGTTTGTTTGTTCATTTAAGTTTCTCCAATCTTTCCAAAAAGGTAAACAATGTTGTTATTTTTTAAAGATACATCTAATTTATTACTTTTTATCAACGGTAATATTTTTTAAATTTGTTTTTAGGATTGTCAAGCGTGTAGAGTGTATTTTATTGGTCTCGAATTGCAATTGTATTTTCATGGTCTTTGTTTACTCCAATATTGAAAGTCGAATCGTAGATATCCATAGCATAAAAATAGAGAAACACCAAAACCATTGTCTTCAGTTGTAGGAAGTAATTTTTTAGTGGGATTTGAAAAATCAATTTTCTTATTTTTCTTATCAAATATTGTTCCAGTATATTTCAAAGATTCATAAGCAGTCTGATTTCCTGCCATCTGTTTTAAGTTTATAGAATACGAACCAGTACTAGGTTTGGAGAATTCTGTAAGTTCATTGGAATTTTCTAATGCCTGTATAGTTTTTATGTCGTTCAATTCGTTGCTCATGTTCTCAGCTGAACCATTTGCTATTCCAACTGACCCTTCAGGATATTTGTCTAGTTTTTGCTTTATATTCATCTAGTTCCTTTTGTGTAAGTTCTAAATCTTCCTTATAATAATTGACGAGGGTTGTCATAATAAGTTTTTATATTTTAGCTATGGAGTTCTTTCGCTTTCTCAATAACTTCCTTGTCAGATAATTTACTAACGTCGCCCTAATGTTAAGTATTTACTATTTTTACTTCCACGTAAATCATATGCTGTAATTGTGTCATTTTTGCAACTAATCAAAAATTGGACTCTAGTTTTCTTTTGAGGTTGATTTGAATTTTCTAAATCATGAGATAATGGTTTCATTTTTGATAAGTATTCAGCAAATTCAGTACTTTTGCTTTTTGAAGATACTTGTTCTATTTGTTTTTCTTCTTGATTACTTTGAGACTTAGTATGAGTACATGCAGTCAGAATGCACCCTGAAAGAAGTAGTGAAATTAAAACTATTTTGCGATTTATATAAAATTCTCCGTTAGTTACTATTTGTATTGGTAAAAATTAAATTATTGTTTATGAAGATAAGTAGTTAATAAAATTATTTTTCATTATCAAAGAACTCCTAAAAACAAACATTATTAAATAAATAGTTTACCGTCTTGGTCTAAATCATACGCTTTATACTGTAATCCAGTGTATTCATGGGATAAGTATTTTTAAGTTTGTTTAAATTGACCTCTGTATGTAAGTTGATGAACCATCTAATACTTTGGCATATTCTTTTAAGGACAGGATTATATAGGGGTAATCAGGTTTCTTCTCTTCCGATGTAGAAGTAGTTGAACTAGTACTGAAGCAGTCGCTTCAGAACTTGCTGAGGAAGTGTTTTCACTCTGATATTGGCAAGCCGTTAAAAATAGAGATAGCTAAAAATATTAATACTGAATAGAAATAATTTTTCATATGTTTATTTTTATTCTTTTATAGTGTTTCTCTTTTCCATCTTCTAGGGTTACTAAATCTGGCTCTACTCTCAACTTCTGAACTTCCAAATAGGATAATAAGAAATAGAATAAAAAGAGGGGATTATTGGTTTAATAATTCAACTAATGAGTAAATTCTAGGCTAATTGATGAAGTAATTAAATCAAAAGTCGGTTCAATGAGTAAAACAATGGGTAATATATATAAGAGTTTGTTTTTGGAATTTTTATGCTAGTTATCACATAGCTCAAAAACTCCCTAAAACTAATAAATAGTAAGCTGGTCCAGCTTTTGGTTTCTATATGTAATCCAATACTCATTTCATTTTTGCATTCCTGCCAAAAATTGTCTGACTACAAAGATTAATCCGGCTAAAAATAAATGGTTAATATCTAATTTTTAGTGGAAAGAATCTTAAAACTAATATAGAAATGATAAATGCAAAATATGCAAAAACGTATTCTGCTTTAATCATAACTATGATTTGTTGCACCATGTTTGAATGAATATCATTATTACTGATACCAAGGGGTAAAAGATGTTTTTAGAAGATATAAAAAGCTGTATGAATAATGCAATACAAACTGATAAAAAAATAATGAAATTTCAGGAGTATATTTTTAATTATCCCCATACTAAATTTCTCCATCCTAAGATTTCTTTTTGGGTCTATAATTAGACGTTTATTTTAAACCCACTCACCGTTGTAATTGACACGATAGCCATCAGGTGTCGTTGTATTGATTGCTAGTGCACCAGAGCTATAAGCATAGTACCATTTACCAGATACTTTCATCCAGCCAGTTTTCATTGCCCCTGAGTCTTGAAGATAGTACCAGCTACCGTTATCTTTGAGCCAACCAGTCTTCATAGCGCCTGAACCGTCGAGATAGTACCAGCTACCGTCTTTTACCCAGCCTATTTGCATCCAACCAGAGTTATCAAAACGGTACCAAACACCATTGATTTTTTCCCAGTCATTAGTTGTATAGGAACCGTCGGCGTGTTTATACCACCAACGAGAACCAGATTGTACACAACTACCTGAGATATTAGAATTCGAACCTGATTGAGTTGAGGTGTTAGTATTTGAATTTGTTGAAGGATTTCCGATAGTCACCTCTTTTCTAACTTTAAAGACACGTTTTCGTTATCAACTGAGTGATCGTGTGGAGAGCCAGCCTCTCCAGACATCTCCAAGATATATGTTCCATCAGGGAACTGTTTTGAAACAAAAATATCACCTTTAAATTGGTTGCTATAAATTAAAGGTAGAAGAAATTGGTCACTGACCTCTTTGCTTAAACCACTAAAAACGACAGCATTATGACTTTGATAAACAACTTTTCCACTAGCTTTATCAATTAGAGTAACATTTCCTCTAGCTGCATTATCTCCTCCGTGTTGTAGTGGCTCTGAAAGTCTGCCTTCGAAGCTAAGTCCAAAATAATCAATTTCAACCTTTGTAATTGTTGCGTCTATTTGTTTTTTCAGTACTTGTATTCGAGATAGCATTTGCTTGATTAGTTGATAAAACTTCTAGTTTGGTTACATAAGTGTAAAAAGGTGCCCCTTTCCCTACGTTTTCTCTAACATCGGCTGTTAGTTTGTAACGAACTCCATCTAATTCAAACTTCATGGTATAGATACCATAATCTGTTGCTTTAAAGACAATCGTTTTACCGTTAAATGTAGCAATGCCATTTGATTCAAAACTTGCAAATTGCTTAGAAAATTCTTGTCTATAAGCCCTGTCTACAAAATCAACCTCTGTAAATTTAGCATCACCATCAGAAAATGCTCCAAGTTGTGCTTTTCTTTTTTCTACAAGCGTCACATCTGTTGCGACTAAATCTGTATCACGATAACCAAGAGTCAGGTTCTTCAACATAAGCATTAGCTGCAGGAGACCAGAACTTGACCATCGGGACGCCACTTGCTGCATTGACACTTGAAATTGTAGCTCCTGTTGCTAGGAGTGATAAAACTGCTGTAGTCGTTAAAACGATTTTTTTCATAATTTTTGTATTCCTTTTCTTTTTATCTATTTTTTATAATCTTATCCTACACCCATTCACCATTGTAATTGACACGGTAGCCATCAGGGGTCGTCGTATTAATTGCGAGTGTACCAGAGCTGTATGCATAATACCATTTTCCAGATACCTTCATCCAGCCAGTTTTCATAGCTCCTGAGCTATCAAGATAATACCAGTTACCGTTATCTTTGAGCCAGCCAGTCTTCATAGCGCCTGAGCCGTCGAGATAGTACCAGCTACCGTCTTTTACCCAGCCTGTTTGCATCCAGCCTGAACTATCGAAGTGATACCAGACTCCGTCGATTTTTTCCCAGCCGTTACTCGTGTATGATCCGTCATTATGTTTAAACCACCAACGTCCGTTTGATTGAATCCAACTTCCGAAGTATTGGGAATGATCGAACCAACTTCTTAGTTGATTAAGAAATTCGGCAGGGTCATTGGTCTCATCGTCTAGTTTCTGACTTGAATTTGTATTTGCAGTTTTGCTTTTATGAGTTCCGATAGCCTTCAAGTCTTTGTCAAAAAGATTCGCTTTGGTCGCAAATGTTTGAGTTTGAGAAGAATTTACTTCTGTGTATTGAATGGCTTTTCCATAACCACCAGCTAATTCTTCAGAGCCACCAGATGATGTTCCGAAACTTTGTGCAATGGTAATCCATCCATTTTGAGTGACAGGATTATCAAAGGCTGCAAGCCCCATATAGGTCAGTTTTGGATCAATTAAGGATTTATAGTGTCCAGTTTGACCTGTAACACTGACACCACTACGAGATTTAACATAATCTGCTTTTTCTTCATACCATTGATTAATAGCTGTCATAAATCCGTCATAGTTCCAAGCTAAGTTTTCGGCTAGTGAGAAATTCCCTGAAGGCCAGGCACTCCAAATATCTTTATTAGATAAACGTTTATGATTCATAGTTACAGAAGCTTCTGCTGCACGAGAAAAGGCTGTTTTCTCTAGGGCAGTTGACCATTTGATGGGAACATAGCTAGTAACTAGACCTTCATCTGCAGCCTCTTTTCGAATAGAGTTGATACGATCTAAGATTGCCTGTCATCTGGCGTTAAGAAATTCCCTTCAATTCCAACTAAGCTAGTACCAGAAGAATTGATATTTACCTCAGAGTTCATGATATGATAAGATTGACCATTGATTTCTTGAGTGGAAACCAGTCTATCATTAGCGGCTACTGATTGTGGTGCAAGCGTTCCAGCTCCTAAAAATGAAAGTGCTAGTACTGCAGTAAGTGTGAATTTTTTAGTTTGTTTGTTCATTTTGTCTCCTCTTGATATAAATGTTTTTATGATAAGCGAGTTCTACCATCTCCTTTATAATAATTTACATCTAGTATACTAAGAAACTTTATTAAATTTAAAAAACAAACATGAAAAATACGTTTTTCTATATCAACACCCCAAATCAAGGTGAAATAGAAACGTTTTTCAGTAGTTTTTCTCCTATTTGCTTATGATTAGTGTATAATATAAAAGTGAAGTTAAAATAAAAATAAGGGAGAAAGTTATGTCTACAAATTTCGCCCCGCGCTTAAAAAGATGAGAGAAGAGAGAGGATTTACCTTAAAACAAGTAGCTGGTACAGCGATTAGCCCTAATAATCTAAGTAAGTTTGAAAAGGGCGAAGCTATGATTAAAGCAGATACTTTCTTTTAAAAATCTTTGAAAATCTGAATATTGTTTCTAATGAAGACATCATCCTTGTGGTTTCTATGCAAAATGAAGAGACAACCAAATTAGTCGAACATAGAAATGATCGGACTTTGGAGTCTGATGATGCCAAAGATACAGTCAAAGATGATGAAAATCCTTATGTTAGAAATTTTCCTTCATTTTATTAACTCTCATATCTACTGAAAAATGCTAACTGAAGAAGATTGGGAAATTCTTGAACAACTAAAAGAACAGTTGTTTTCTATGGATTACTGGTTACCTTTTGATTTTCATGTATTTTCAACGCTTAGGCACTTTATTTGATTTTCCTCTGAAAATGTATCAACAAAAAGAAAAAAAGAAGTTTTTGAAAATTCTTACAAGTAGCCTTCCTTTCAGCTACAAATCAAACCCATATGTTGGTGGATGTACTGAACAATTGTTAAATACTATTCTGAAAATGCTTATTATGATTTGGCACAACAATTGATAGATAAAATTGAATTGTATCGTATAAAGTATTGCAGGATTTTTGTCCATACTGGTTACTATTTACTCATATCCTTTTTATGACTATCAAGATGTATGAGGTGTATAATCTTCTTAGACAAAAATAAAATAGAGGGATAAAACTAGGACATCAGATTATCCAACATCTTGATAACATGAAAGTTTTATTTCCAGAAAATGAAATTTTTATCCTTAAAAACTCCTTCATCAAGGAAGTCAAGAACTCAATAACACAGGGATTCCATCTCCTAGAAAGGTTAGTAAATGAAATCATATAAGAAATTTACGATTCTTGCTCTAGCTCTTTCTTGGATTTACTAGCCAAACAGTTCTAGTAATGATGCTAGTCATTCTACGAATAACTCTATCGGTAGTTCAACTACTAGCTTTTGCAAATGCTTCAAGCAACTACAGAAATCCAGCCAACGAGCCCTAGTTCGAGTGAGCAGGAGACAAAGCCAACTCTTCCTACTGAGTCTAAGCTACAAACTGGTTGGGTAAAAGAAGATGGAAAGTGGGCTTATTATAGTCAAACAGGTGTCAAATTTACAGATACTCTTTATGAGGGCTACCTATTTGATAAGAATGGTTACTTACTTGAAAATAGCTGGTATCAGATGGCTAACAAGTGGTACTACGCCAATGGCTCAGGAAAATATCTGTCCAACCAATGGAGTCAAATCAATGGTAAATGGTATGCATTTGATCAAAATGGTGCCATGATGGCTAATACTTGGAAGGGAAAATATTACCTGAAATCCAGTGGGGCTATGGCAGATAAAGAATGGGTGTACGATTCTAACTACTCTAGCTGGTTTTATCTCAAGTCAGGTGGACGCTATGCTGAACAGCAATGGATTGGCTCTTACTATCTAAAATCTGGTGGCTACATGGCTCACAAAGAGTGGATTTATGATCAGGATTACAAAGCTTGGTATTATCTTAAAGAAGATGGCGTTTATGTCACTGGAACTTATACTATTAATGGAAGCAGCCATTTTTTCAAAGATAATGGTAAATGGGTTCAAGAACTTCCAAAAGGATTTGAAAAGGGGAACTATAGTAAAACTATCTTCCTAGATCCTGGGCATGGTGGACGTGATTCGAGTGCTTACTATTATGGAATAGCTGAAAAAGATTTGAACTTACAGGTCTCTCGTAAATTAAGGAAACGTTTAGAGGAACTGGGCTATACAGTTCTCACATCTCGAGATAGTGATGTGGATGTTGACTTTGTGACAGAGCGTTCTCGTATGGTAAATAAGACGAATGCAGACTTCTTTATTAGTATTCATTTTAACGCTACTGGGAATGACACAACGCTGAATCTGGGAATACAGACTTATTCTTATAAGGAAGAGGCTGGTTACCCGAGCAAGATTAACCAGTACTGGCACAATAATCCAGACCGTATGAGTGAAAGTAATCGTTTGGCCGCAGATCTTCATTCATCTCTCTTGGCCGAGACAGGAGCTAGAGATGCTGGACTTTTGCAAGCCACCTTCGCTGTTCTTCGTGAGACTGCGAAACCTGCTGTGTTATTAGAGTTGGGTTATATGGATAATCCAGAAGAAAACCAACGAATCCGTAGTGAACAATACCAAGATAAGTTGGTTGAAGGTATTATTAAAGGAATTCAAAAATATTACGCTGGAAATTAAAAAACTACATCAAACTAAGCTTTGGATATTGTCCTAGGCTTAGTTTTTTATTGGTAAGGAACTGAAAATCAAGATAAGGAAGACTAAATCTTGTCAAATTAAAAAACTTTGTACTCTAGAAACCATTATGTGGCTATCGAGAGTGCAAAGTTTTTTTGAGTTTCTAGTTAAAATGAAGACTGTATTCTTTATAATTACAAGGCTATTAAGGGAGCAGTGGACATTAAAATGATGATTTTGAATTTTTATTATTTTTGCTTTGTAGCAAGGTAACATAGTCGCTTTTTGTGTGGAATAAGTGGGAAAGAAAAACAGTTCTTTGAGTATGATCGATAAAGTAAAGCAAGATATATTGACCGATAATTTTTCCTCGTGTGGGGTACTTACTATTGATTTTAAGTCCGATTTTTTCATCTGCATCAAAGCCAGCTTCAGGAAAGGTTTCTAAACTTTTTAACCCATCTAAAATTTTGGCCACAGTATTTTTAGCAGACTGGGGTGATAAAAGAACAGTGCTGATGTAGTTATGGATACTGTCAATTGCTTGACTCACTTCAGTAGATAGGATTACTTTATAAGCCATATCGTAGCCTCATATCGTCTAGGGAAGTTCCTTGTTCAGATTCATATTCTCTTAAGGCGCGTTCAGATTGGGCTTATAGTTCCTGAATCAATCGTTCACGGTGTAAATCTTCTGCAGTTTTTATTGGCAAATCCTGTTCGAGAACAATCTGCTCGATAAAAAGACTAATAGCATCCGTCATAGTCATTCCTTTTTCTTTGATGATAGCTCTAGCTTGTTCCATTGATGACTCATTGATTTTAAAATTGTATTGCTTAGTAAGTGATGTAGTCATGACATATCTCCAATATATGCGATATATAGCTAGTATATATCTTTTATATTTTTGACGAAAGAAAAACTTTTGTACTCTGGTTACCATAGTGGCTATCGAGTGCAAAGTGAGTTTGGAACATGAAAAACAGCAGTTAATGTCAAGAAACAAAAAGAACAGCCGAAGCTGTCTTTTTATCATTATTTGAGACCGTATTTTTTGTTGAAACGATCCACGCGTCCATCTGCTTGAGTGAACTTTTGACGTCCAGTGTAGAATGGGTGTGAGTCTGATGAAATTTCCACACGGATCAATGGGTAGTTTCGCTTCGAACTCAACTGTTTCTGTTAGAGCGTTTTGTTGAACCGCTAAGGAATTGGTAACCAGTAGTTGTGTCCATGAAGACAACTGGGCGATATTCTGGATGGATATCTTTTTTCATTTTGCAATATTTCCTTTCTGCCATGGTCTCTTTGCGAGCCATAGATTGTTACCATACTAGTCTATCAGATTCTGAAAAGTTTGGCAAGTGTTTTATCAGTTTTTAAGCAAGTTTTTTAACTTTTGGTAGATGATTTCGTTTTCCTCTAGGCTATAGGAATTGGCACCACTTGCTAGAGGGTGGCCTCCGCCATCATGTTCCTTGGCAATCTCATTGATAGGATGTATTTTACTGCGTAAGCGGACACGGTAGTGGCCATCAGCCTGCTCCACAAAAATTCCCCAGATACTGACGCTGTCAATACGTCCAGGTGCACCGACAATGGCTGCAGTTTCAGCATCTGTAACATTGAATTGTTTTAAGACTTCCTGACTCAGGATAACACGAGCTGCACCATTTTCATCCACTTCCAGATGGTCGTAGATGTAGCCTTGAAGTTTTGCAATTTTGTAGCTCATAGTGTCCATTTTGCGAGTGAGAGACGCAAAGTCAAAGTTATGTTCTCTCAGATAGGCAGCCAGGCGAAGAGTCCGTGCAGTCGTAGAAGGATAAAGGAAGCGACCTGTATCACCAACAATTCCTGCAAAGAGCAACTCAGCAGCGCGATCTGACAAGGCAAGTTGGCTTGTTTCTGAAAATAGGGTAATCATCTCGCTAGCACTGCTTGAACTAGTATCCACCCATGATAGGTCACCGTATACATCATCATTTGGATGGTGGTCAATCTTAATGAGAAAATCACCTTGAATATAGCGTTTATCATCGATACGAGCAGTATTCGCTGTATCACAGACGATGACAAGGGCACCTTGGTAAGCACTGTCTTCAACAAGATCCATCTCAGCCATCCAAGTTAGAGTTGGTTCATCATAACCAACGGCTTTGATGGTTTTTTCAGGGAAATGATATTCCAGCAAGGCTTTCAAGCCTACTTGACTTCCCAAGGCATCAGGGTCTGGTTTCATATGACGATGAATGATAATCGTGTCGTATTCTTTGATTTTTTCTAAAATTTGATGGCAAATGTCCATAAATAACCTCAATTCTTTCTCATTTCATTGTAGCACAAGAATTTTTATTTTTAAAATGAAAAAGATGTGATATAATGGAGAAAGATAAATTGAGGAGGACGATATGGCATTAGCAAAAATTGTATTTGCCAGTATGACCGGTAATACCGAAGAAATTGCAGATATTGTAGCAGACAAATTACGTGACTTGGGCTTGGATGTCGATGTTGATGAATGTACAACTGTTGACGCTTCAGACTTCTTGGAAGCTGACATCGCTATCGTTGCGACCTATACTTATGGTGATGGTGAATTGCCAGATGAGATGATGGACTTCTACGAAGACCTAGCTGACCTCAACTTGAATGGCAAAATCTACGGAGTGGTTGGTTCAGGTGACACCTTCTACGATGAATTCTGTAAGGCTGTTGATGACTTTGACCGTGTCTTTGTGTCAACAGGAGCAGAAAAAGGTTCAGAATGTGTCAAAGTTGACCTTTCTGCCGAAGAAGAAGATATTGAACGCTTGGAACAATTCGCAGAAGAATTGGCTGCAAAAGTAGGATAAGTATAAAAGTGCGCTGATACAATCAATCAGTGCATTTTTTTATCTTGAGTTGGGATTTTACTAGCCTATTTGGTGGCTTTTTGATACAATAATTCAAATAAAGGAGGAGACTGTATGGATTTTAGATATTATTCGTCAAGAAATTGATCAAATCGACGACCAAATTGTCAAACTGTTAGAAGAACGAATGCATTTGGTTGAGGGGGTAGTTGCCTATAAGAAAGCTTCAGGTAAACCGATTTTAGATACTAAGAGAGAAGAAGTTATTTTTGAAAAGGTTAGAAGTCGTGTAGAGGACAAGCGCTATCAGGAGACTATTGTCGCGACTTTTTCTGACATACTCAAACGTTCACGTGATTATCAGGATCAAAACATCAAATGAAAAAAGAACAATTTTATCCGCTAGGAATTTTTCTAGCTGCCATGGTGGGCGGATTGGTTCGCTATCTAGTTTCCACTTGGTTACCAGCCAGTCCAGATTTTCCTTGGGGAACCCTTCTTGTCAACTATCTGGGAATTTTCTGCTTGGTTTATCTTGTCAAGGGCTATCTGGTCTATAAGGGGACCAGTAAAGGCGTTATTTTAGCACTAGGGACAGGCTTTTGTGGTGGTTTAACAACCTTTTCCAGTCTCATGCTTGACGCTATAAAACTGCTGGATACAGGGCGTTATCTTAGTTTGATCATGTATTTGCTTTTGAGCATGGGTGGAGGCCTGCTCTTGGCTTATCGTCTTGGGAGGAAGAAATGGTAATCGTCTATCTTGCAATTGCTTGTGGCTTCGGAGCTCTAGTACGTTATTTCTTTTCCCGCTATAATCAATCTTCTAAATTGCCACTTGGAACGCTGATTGCAAATCTTTTAGGGTGTTTTTTGATTGGATTATTCTACAATCATGTGGAAGCTAAGGAAGTCTATGCTATTCTAGCAACAGGCTTTTGCGGAGGTTTAACAACTTTTTCGACCTTGAATGACGAACTCCAAAGACTGTTAAGTGATAAGAAGGTATTTTATTCTTATTTAGCTTTGACCTACCTAGGTGGTTTGATTGCGATTTTTAGGAATTCTGCTATAAATTTCTTTACTTTTTGTGGAAATTTGGTAAACTGTATCTGTGTGTAATGGACGCACAAAAATACAGTTTATCCGCTGAGGAAGATTCCTCAAGATTGACAAAGATAGGAGAATAAAATGAATCCATTAATCCAAAGCTTGACTGAAGGTCAACTTCGTACAGATATCCCATCATTCCGTCCTGGTGACACTGTTCGTGTACACGCGAAAGTTGTCGAAGGTAACCGTGAACGTATCCAGATTTTTGAAGGTGTTGTTATTGCACGTAAAGGTGCTGGCATCTCTGAAAACTACACAGTTCGTAAAATCTCTAACGGTGTAGGTGTTGAGCGTATCTTCCCAATCCACACTCCACGTGTTGAAAAGATCGAAGTTGTTCGTTACGGTAAAGTACGTCGTGCGAAATTGTACTACTTGCGTGCACTTCAAGGTAAGGCAGCTCGTATCAAAGAAATCCGTCGTTAATTCGACTAAAAAACTCTGCTTTTCAGCAGAGTTTTTATCTAGCTCCCTTAGTTCAATGGATATAACAACTCCCTCCTAAGAAGTAGTTGCAGGTTCGATTCCTGCAGGGGGCAGTAATTAGTTATTAAAAACCGCTCAGCTGAGCGGTTTTCGTCTATTCTTTTCTTTTACAGTACCCATGTACGGATGGCATGGGCAACGCCAGATTCGTCATTTGTTTTGGTGATGTATTTGGCGATTTTTTTGATTTCTGGATTTCCATTTTCCATAACAACGGGATTACCAACGACTTCCAGCATGGCGCGGTCGTTTTCTTCGTCACCGATAGCCATGGTTTCATCTTTGGTCAATCCGAGTTTTTCAGCTAGGTGAGTGATGGCTGAACCTTTGTCCACATTCTTTTTAAGGAGTTCGAGGTAGAAAGGAGCAGATTTGTTGATGGAGTAGCGCTCATAAAATTCGGCTGGTATCTTTTCAATCGCAGCATCGAGAATCTCAGGCTCATCGATGAACATACATTTGACAATTTCCTTGTCAGCCATTTCTTCAGGGGTGCGGTAGAAGATGGGCATGCTGACGAGGGTTGATTCGTGCACTGTATATTTTCCGATATTGCGATTGGCAGTATAGATACCGTCCTTTGTAATAGCGTGCATGTGGACACCGAGCTTGCGACTGAGAAATTCCATATCGAGATAATCCTCATAAGTCAAGGATTCGCTGATAATCTCATGTCCTGTAGCAGTTTCTTGGACAAGGGAACCGTTGAAGGTCACTACATAGTCACCCTCGTCTCTCAGCTGCAAGTCGTCCAGAAGTTTGGCAACACCTGCGATGGGGCGGCCAGTTGCAATCACGACTTTGACACCAGCTTCTTTGGCATCTTGGATGGCAGAAAAGACCTCAGGAGTGATCTCCTTTTGGCTATTGACTAGGGTTCCGTCAATATCGACGGCGATTAGTTTAATACTCATAAATTTCCTCTATTAATTCTTATTTGGCGTAAAATGATCGTTCTCAATCAAGTGTAAAAATTGCTGGGTGATACTTGCGAAGATGCTGTTTTGATCCAACATTTCTTTTGGGAAATAGAAACGATTATCGCCGTGGCGACTGCCAGCAAGGGATTGGACGATAGGAGACAGGCTAGAGAGTTCGGCCAGTTCTCCATTTTTTTGTAAAATCTCAATCTGTGTCCGTGGATTTTCAGATTCGGGACGATAAATATCATAAGGGAGGTCAAAGTTCTTATGAATGGCAGTATAGTAGTCTGGCTCAAAGCCAATGTCCTCAACCAATTTTCTCATGCTAGCGAGTTGGTCTTGGTCTTCTTGTGAAAAGGTAATAGATTTAAAGACCTTGCGGTTGACAAAACGTTGCGACAAGTCTGCAAGTATCTTGTCAGGACTGGTCATCCAGAGCTGGAAGTAGGTATTCATCACACCATCATCTAGAGCCAGATAATCAGACAAGGTCACATTTTTTTCAAAGAAAGGCAGGAGGTGTGGGGAAGTTCGTGCAAAGAAGTCCTTGTCTTCAGGATAGAGTTCCTTAGCGCGTTTGAGAAGATTTTGTAGGAGAACTTCCATGGCGCGTGTTGCTGGGTGGAAATAGACCTGCATGTACATTTGGTAGCGACTGAGGACGTAGTCTTCGATGGCATGCATGCCATTATGCTGAAAGGCGATACCATTTTTGACAGGACGAATGACTCGGAGGATGCGAGTCAGATCAAATTCTCCATAAGATGCCCCTGTAAAATAGGAGTCGCGCAAGAGATAGTCCATGCGGTCTGCATCAATCTGACTAGAAGTGAGCTGCACGACCTGCTTATTAGGATAGGTGTGGTCAATGACACTGGCAACCTTTTCTGGAAAGTCTGGCGCAACTTGTAGCAGGACTTGGTGAATCTCCGTTTCAGGACTTTGGATAATCTCCTGAGTAATGGCTTCATGGTCTGTATCAAAGAGATGTTCAAAAGTATGGGAGTAGGCACCATGCCCAAGGTCATGTAGGAGAGCAGCTGTCATGGTCAAGAGAGACTCGGCAGGATTCCATTCCTCAGGATATTTTTCTTCAAAAATCTCTGTGATGCGACGAGCAATTTCATAAACTCCTAGACAGTGAGAGAAGCGACTGTGTTCTCCACCGTGGAAGGTATAACTGGAAGTTCCCAGTTGTTTGATACGACGCAAACGCTGAAATTCTTTTGTATTAATCAAGTCATAGATTATTTGATTATTGACATGGATGTAGTTGTGAACTGGGTCACGGAATACTTTTTCGTTCATATGACCATTATAGCAAAAAGCTAGAGTTTTTGGTAAAATAGTAGGACAAGAGAGAAGAAAGAGGACCTGATGTGAAGATTCGGATGCGAAATACGATTCAGTTTGATGAGCAGTTGGAAGTGATTGACCAGCTTTATGACGTGGAAGTGCATGAAAAAGGAGATTATAGCTACCTGCTTTTTTATAATGAGGAAAAGGAAAAAGTGGTGATTAAATTTCATGGTCAAGAACTTGTGATGAGTCGATTTTCCAATCCCAAGACCATTATGCGCTTTCTAAAGGATAGCGATAGTTTAGCCTATATCCCCACACCCATGGGCATGCAGGAGTTTGTTATCCAAACGAATCGTTATCAAGTGGATGGACAAAAGATTTATTTAGACTATCAATTACAAAACCAAGAGGGACATCCCTTTGCCAGCTATAATTTAGAAATTACTTGGGGCTAGGCTCATGTCTTTTTCAAATTTAGCTAGCTATCTTCTTGGATTGGCTTCCTAGTGTGGTAGATTGGGCTAATTTTTGGTATAATAAAAGTTATGGAAATCGAAAAAACCAATCGTATGAATGCGCTCTTTGAATTTTATGCGGCGCTTTTGACAGACAAGCAAATGAACTATATAGAACTCTACTACGCTGATGATTACAGCCTTGCTGAGATTGCTGAGGAGTTTGGTGTCAGTCGTCAGGCTGTCTATGACAATATCAAGCGGACAGAAAAGATTCTGGAAGATTATGAGATGAAATTGCACATGTATTCGGACTACATTGTCCGTAGTCAGATTTTCGACCAGATCTTGGAGCGCTATCCCAAGGATGACTTTCTGCAGGAGCAGATAGAAATTTTAACAAGCATTGATAATAGAGAATAAGAGGAAGAAAAATGGCATTTGAAAGTTTAACAGAACGTTTGCAGAACGTCTTTAAAAATCTACGTAAAAAAGGAAAAATCTCTGAAGCTGATGTTCAAGAGGCAACCAAAGAGATTCGCTTGGCCTTGCTTGAGGCCGACGTTGCCTTGCCTGTTGTGAAGGACTTTATTAAGAAAGTTCGTGAGCGTGCAGTCGGACATGAGGTCATTGATACCCTTAATCCTGCGCAACAGATTATTAAAATCGTTGATGAGGAACTGACAGCTGTTTTAGGTTCTGATACGGCTGAGATTATCAAGTCACCTAAGATTCCGACGATTATCATGATGGTCGGTTTGCAGGGGGCTGGTAAAACAACCTTTGCTGGTAAATTGGCCAACAAACTCAAGAAAGAAGAAAATGCCCGTCCTTTGATGATTGCGGCGGATATCTATCGTCCTGCTGCCATTGATCAGCTTAAAACCTTGGGGCAACAAATTGATGTGCCTGTCTTTGCACTTGGAACAGAAGTTCCAGCTGTTGAGATTGTCCGTCAAGGTTTGGAACAAGCCCAAGCCAACCACAACGACTATGTCTTGATTGATACGGCGGGTCGTTTGCAGATTGATGAGCTTTTGATGAATGAGCTTCGCGACGTGAAAGCATTAGCTCAACCAAACGAAATTTTTGCTCGTCGTTGATGCCATGATTGGTCAAGAAGCGGCCAATGTTGCGCGTGAGTTTAATTCTCAGTTGGAAGTGACTGGCGTCATCCTTACCAAGATTGATGGCGATACTCGTGGTGGTGCTGCTCTATCTGTTCGTCACATTACTGGAAAACCAATCAAGTTCACTGGTACAGGTGAAAAGATCACAGACATTGAAACCTTCCACCCAGACCGTATGTCCAGCTGTATCCTGAGATGGGAGGAGGTTGACCTTGATTGAGAAAGCTTCTCAAGAATACGATGAGCAAAAAGCCCTTGAAATGGCTGAGAAGATGCGTGAAAACACCTTTGATTTCAATGATTTCATTGATCAGTTGGATCAGGTGCAAAACATGGGGCCGATGGAAGACTTGCTCAAGATGATTCCAGGTATGGCCAACAATCCAGCCCTTCAAAATATGAAGGTGGATGAGCGCCAAATTGCTCGCAAACGTGCTATAGTTTCATCTATGACTCCTGAAGAGCGTGAAAATCCAGATTTGTTAAATCCGAGCCGTCGCCGTCGTATCGCTACAGGTTCTGGAAATACATTTGTTGAAGTCAATAAATTCATCAAAGACTTTAACCAGGCTAAACAACTCATGCAAGGTGTCATGTCTGGCGATATGAACAAGATGATGAAGCAAATGGGAATCAATCCAAACAACCTTCCTAAAAATATGCCAAGAGGGAGGAATGGATATGTCCGCCCTTGAAGGAATGATGGGACAAGGTGGTATGCCTGACTTGTCAGCTCTCGGAGGAGCAGGAATGCCAGATATGAGCCAGATGTTTGGTGGTGGACTCAAAGGTAAAATCGGTGAATTTGCTATGAAACAGTCCATGAAACGCATGGCTAACAAAAATGAAAAAAAGGAAGAAGAAACGCAAGTAAGACAAGGGAAGGCCGCAGGGCTTTCCTTTTTAGAAAGAAGAGTAAAAGGTCTATTTTGAAACTACAAAGAAATGATATAATAGTGAAATAGTCTAATCGGGAGGAATTATGGAAATTGATAATCGATCAATTCGTCTTTGGAGATGAGTTAAAGAAAGAATTGAAATCAGAAAGCCGAGTCAAGGTTGCCGCAGCAACCTTTTCTATGTTTGCATATCAGCAGTTGAAAGAGGAATTGGAGAATATAGAAGAGTTAAAATTTATTTTTACAAATCCGACTTTTATAACAGATGAAACCAAAAACAGATTTTTCGTGAATATACTGATCCCCAAAAAGAACGGGAACAATCGATTTTTGGTGGCAAGTATGAACTGAAATTGATGAATGAGCTGACTCAAAAAGGCGATTGCTCGTGAATGTGCTGATTGGATCCGAAGAAAAGCGCAATTCAAAATCGATTAATATTGAAACAGATGAAATGCCAAATGGTATTCGAATTGAAAATTCAGATGATGTAGTGGCAGTAGATCGTTTGAAACATTTTGATCGTAAAGAATTAGGATATGAGGCTTCTCTATTTAAAACGAGTAGAAACCTCTATCATGCACCACTGAGTTTAAATTATTTAGATGAATTTGATAATTTCTGGGAAGAAGATGATTATTTCCGTGATGTTACAGAAGAGTTTTTGGAGAATTTAAACCTGGTCTCATAAAGAACATTCACCTGAGTTCATTTACTATGTGATGCTATATAATTTATTCAGTGAATTTTTAGAAGATATCAATGAAGACTTTTTACCCAATGAAGGGGTTGGTTATAAAGAAAGTAAAATTTGGGGGCTGTTATATGATTTCCAAAAAGGATGCAGTAAAATCTATCATTTCTAAATTAGAAAAATTTAATGGATGTATTCTAGCGGATTCGGTTGGTCTAGGAAAGACTTATACAGCTTTAGCGGTCATGATTTATTATGCTTATCGAGGCAAACGTATTTTAGTACTTTGTCCTAAAAAGTTAGAAAATAACTGGAATATGTATCGCCATGATTATGTAAATAATCCAATTTATGATAGACATTTGCTTTATGACGTGCTTTTATCATACAGATCTCAGCAGAGATAAAGGACACTCTAATGGAATTGATTTGTCCTTGAATAATTGGCATACTTATGATTTGGTCGTCATTGATGAATCCCACAATTTTAGAAATGGTGGTTCTAGCGAAAATGACTTATCTGAGGGAAAAGAAAATCGATACAGCCGTTTAATGAATCGAATCATAAAGTCTGGTGTTCCTACAAAGGTACTCATGCTATCAGGCACACCTGTTAATAATCGCTTTAATGATTTGAAAAATCAAATTGCTCTAGCCTATGAAGGAGATACGGATCAAATTGATAGCAAATTAGAAACAAAATCATCTATAAATGATATTTTCAGAAACGCTCAATCTGCTTATAACAAGTGGGCTGACCTTCCTGCGGAAGAGAGAACAACAGATAAACTGTTATCTACATTAGATTTCGATTTCTTTAAAGTATTAGATAGTGTAACGATAGCTAGAAGTAGAAAACATATTCGGGAATTTTTATGATAGAGAAGCTATTGGTGAATTTCCACAGCGCTTAAAACCACTTAATTTTGAACCTGGTTTAACAGTTTCAAATCTTGGAATTACCTATAAAAAAATTATATCACTTACTTGATAAACTTCAGTTGACTATCTATCAACCTTCAATACATATTTACCCATCAAAGAGAGCTAAATACGATAAAAGTAAAGAAGGAGTAATGGGGAATTTAACTCAGTTTGGTCGTGAGTCAGGTATCAAAAAACTGATGATGATTAACCTGCTCAAACGTTTAGAAAGTTCTGTTGCAGCTTTTCGATATACTTTAATAGATGTTGTTAAAGATTATGTAGACAAGACCTTAAAGGCTATCGAGGAATATGAATTGACAGGCTTGGATCATTTATCTCTTGATTCTCATCTTGATGAAGATGATTTTGATTTGGAAGATAGTAATTTCGAGTTTTCTATTGGTAAGAAAAATCGTATTGCTCTACAAGATATGGATTATCGTAGTTGGAAGATTGAGTTAGAACAAGATTTTGCGGTATTGACAGAGATAGAAGATCAAATCAGTAAAATAACGACACAAGAAGACCAAAAACTTCAGACTCTTTTTTCATTGATAGATGAGAAACTAACAAATCCAATCAATGCTGGTAATAAAAAGTTGATTATTTTCTCCGCGTTTGCGACAACAACCAACTACCTTTATAAGCATATTAGTCAGTATGTCTTGGATAAGTATGGTCTTTACACTGCTCAGATTTCAGGTACAAATGGTTTTGCAACAACTCTGGAAACTAAAAATAAAGACCTCAATTCTTTATTAACTTATTTCTCTCCTAAATCAAAATCTCGTGATGTTCTGTTTCCTGGTGATGAGAGTGAGATTGATCTTTTAATTGCAACAGATGTGATTTCCGAAGGTCAAAACTTGCAAGACGCAGATATGATGGTTAATTACGATATCCACTGGAATCCTGTCCGTATTGTTCAACGATTTGGTCGTGTGGATCGAATTGGTAGTCAAAATAAATACATTCAATTGGTTAACTTTTGGCCAAACCTTGAGTTAGATGAGTATATCGATCTTAAGTCTAGGGTTGAATCGAGGATGAAAATTTCTGTCTTGACTTCAACAGCAGATGATAATGTTTTATCTAGTGAAGAAATAGAGGATAATAATTATCGAAGAAAACAATTAGAACGTCTTAGAGATGAAGTAGTCGATCTAGAGGAGATGAATGATGGTATTTCCATTATGGATTTAGGATTAGAAGATTATCGCATAGACCTTCTTAAGTATTTGGAAGAACATCCTGAGTTAGAAAAAGTTCCAAGGGGTTTGCAAGCTATTTTACCTGCTTCCAATAAAGAATCAGAAGGTGTCATTTTTGTCCTAAAAAATAAAGATCAGATAAAAGGAAAAAATAATCAAAATCAGCTTCATCCATATTATATCCTCTACATCAATAGAAATGGAGAACTACTGATATCTCCGTCTGAAAGCAAGAAAATATTGGAACACCTCAGTAGCATTTGTCGGGGTCAAAGTAAACCATTGAGTCAGGTGGTAGATAAGTTCAATCGTCAAACAAAAGACGGTAAAGAAATGGTTGTTTATTCCGAATTGCTTCAAGAGGCAATCGATCAACTAATGGAACATGATCAGATTTCAACTATGGATGCCTTATTTAACTTTGGGTCTGTTGACTTGATGAATACTAGCATTGAGGGAATGGATGATTTTGAGTTAATTTGTTTCTTTATATTGATGAAAGGGGATTCTGATGATTAGATTTCCGTCCTATACAGCCTTATCAAAACCTCACCTTCTATATAGACCTCATAAGAAGGGAAATAGTGATTTTTTTGATAATCTTAATGTATCTGTGAGAGAAAAGAAAGATTTAAGAGAACAGATTAGAGCAATTCAAATTACTCATCAGATTGATACAAGTACCACTAATATTCCTGCTGGAAAAAGTGAAGCAAATCATGGTTTTAGAAATAGAACTTGAACAAAATGGATGTTTCCTTAACTTTATTAGAATAGCTAGATATAAGATTAGGGATTTATACAGCCTTTGTATTAAAAATATCCACAAGGTAGAGAAGAACTTCTTATTCATTATAAAGAGCCTTTAAATCAAGAAAAGGATGGCAAGCACTTTTAAGATTGTCCGTCGCTTTCAGACGAATGATGATGTAAGCATTGACTTTGAGGGAAATGATTTAGATGATGTTTATGAGAGTCTTGTAAAAGAAACTGGTAAGAAAGAATTACAAGTTTTAGAAAAAAAGTAATCTTAGAAACTCTATTGAATTCAGTGACCAATTAGATAAATTAGAAAAAGGCACAACAGTTAAAGAAAAAGATGTATTCTGAAAAATCAATGAGAAAACAAATGGAAATAAAAAAGAGACTATCAGGCTACATTGAAAGAAATAGAAGCATTAAAAGAAGCAAAATTGACAGTAAGTTTTAGCAAAGGAAAATCAGAAATTGAGATTAGAGAGCTCTTTTGATTTCAACCCCTATTTTTGATAAAATGAAGCTGTAATGTATTAAAAATTAAGTATTACAAAGATAGGATAAGCCAACTTAATTTTTATAAAATTAAAATTACAAAAAGCTTGACAAAGCTAAGAAAGGATACTACCATGAGCACAACAGCACAGCACAGCACAGCACAGCACAGCACAGCACAGCACAGCACAGCACAGCACAGCACAGCACAGCACAGCACAGCACAGCACAGCACAGCACAGCACAGCACAGCAAACAGGTGAAAACTCTGGACTGGAGAAATTAACTCTCACTTCAAAAGATGTTTTTACAGATAATATTTCAAAAATTGGTCAACTTTTTCCTGAAGTTCTGACGGAAAAGAGGGATGAATACGGCAAATTAGGTCCTGCGATTGACTTTGAGAAACTTAAACAGTTTTTATTAGAGGAAATTGTGGATGGTCGAGAATCCTATGAGTTTACTTGGGTTGGAAAGCGTGAAGCTATTGCAGAAGCTGGGCGACCAACTACCAAAACCCTAAGACCAGATCTTGATGAAAGTGTTGACTTTGAAAACAGTGAAAATGTCTTTATTACTGGAGATAATTTAGAAGTCTTAAAAATCTTACAAGAATCCTATCTAGGAAAAATCGATATGATTTATATCGATCCACCCTATAATACAGGGAAAGACTTTGTATATTCTGATAAGTTCCAAAAAACAGATGAAGAGTTGAAGGAAGATATGGAACTTTTGGATGAAGAAGGACGCCAGGTAGTTGGACTTACAAAAAATGAAAAGACTTCGGCCCGTTACCACTCAGACTGGCTCAATATGATGTATCCACGCCTCCGTCTAGCGCGTAATCTCCTCAAAGATTCAGGTGTTATCTTTATCTCTATCGATGATAATGAACAAGCCAACCTCAAAGCTATCTGTGATGAGATATTTGGAGAGGATAATTTTGTAGCGAATCTAGTATGGATGAATAAAGAAGGTGGAGGAAGCTCAGATAGTAAGTTATTTAGACTTAAACATGAGTATATTCTTTGTTATTCTAAGTCTATAGATTTGCTTGAAATAAATGGAGTAAAATTACTAATATTGATAGGTATGTATTATCTGATGAAATTCGAGGCAAGTACTATCTGCAAAAACTAGGAATGGGTTCTATCCAATATTCGGAATCGTTGGACTATCCAATAGAGTGTCCTGATGGAACCTTTGTTACTCCTTCTCAAAATAATTCGGGACAAAAAGCTTTGTTGGAGATGGAGTAAGGAAAAGTTAAAATGGGGCATTGATAATGAGTATCTTGTCTTTAAAAAGACAGGAGTGAATTTGGACAGTTTATACAAAACAATATTTAAATGATGATAATAATGATACAAGAATCGATAGAACTCAACGTCCGATGGGAGTTGTTGAAAAATTTTCAAGTACACAAGGAGCAAAAACAAACACAGATTCTTCTTGGAAAAGGTTATTTCAATTATCCTAAAGATTCTAATTTAATTAAGTATTTAATTGATCGTTTGACAATAAATTCCCTTTAATCCTTGATTTCTTCGGTGGTTCAGGTACCAGGCAGATGCGGTCATGCAGCTGAATGCGGAAGATGGTGGAAATCGTAAGTTTATCCTGTAGTACCTTGGATGAGGAAGTAGCTGATAAGTCTGCTGCTAAAGAAGCAGGTTATGAAACGATTGACCAGATTTCTCGTGAGCGGATTCGTCGTGCTGCTGTCAAGATTCAGGAGGAGCATCCAGAGTTGGTTTGGGCAAGCAGGACTTTGGATTTAAAGTTTATAAGTTAGATTCTTCTAATTTTAAGGATGTTTCAGCTCTTCCTGATCAATTTATCCAAGGAGAACTCTTCGAGAGTGTATCCAATATCAAGGAAGGACGTACTGGTCTTGACTTACTTTTCCAAGTTATGTTGACCTGGGGCATGGAATTGTCACTTGTGATTGATTTGGAGAAAGTAGCAGGCGCAGAAGTCTATGACGTAGATCAAGGTTCGCTCATGGCTTGTTTTGAAGATGAAATATCAGAAGATGTTATCAGTCACATCGCTCAAGCACAACCACTCCGTGCCGTTTTCCGTGATAGCTCATTTGCCAATTCAGCAGATAAGATTAACGTAAGTGAAATCTTCAAAGAAATTGTCACCACATACAAAAGTGAAGGTGGTGTAGGATATGAGTGAATACAATGTAAAACATTTAGAGATGATACAAGCTATTATTGAACGGATGAGTAATAATTCTTTTGTCATTAAAGGATGGTCGTTTACTTCCATAGGTGCCTTGTTCGCATTTTGGTTTAGTAATACCAGTATGTGGTATATACTTCTTTTAAATTTTTGTGTGACTATCTTATTCTGGTTTCATGATGCTTATTATTTATCATTAGAACGACAATTTAGACGTTTATACGATGAGGTAAGATTAAGTGATATAGAAACAGATTTTAGAATGACTCCAAAACAAGAAGAGGGGGATTTTCTGATAGCACTATTTCGTCCCATTTTAAAGTATACCCATGGTTTTAATAGTTATTGCTACATTGATTCTTTTTAATTGTTTTTAGATAAGTGAGGAAAGTATGAAGAGACAAGTATTTTTTAGCTTTCACTATAGTAATGATAACTGGCGTGCATCTCAAGTTAGAAATATGGGGAGAGTATCAGGTGAGTCTACTTTTTCAGATAATGAATGGGAAGAAGTAAAATTAAAATCTGATGCAATGATAAAATTATGGATAGATAATCAAATGGAAAAAAGCGTTCTTGTGTGGTTGTTTTGATTGGTGAGAACACAGCTGGACGTAAATGGATTAACTATGAGATTGAAAAAGGCAATTGAGCTGGATAAAGGAATCGTTGGAATATATATTCATAATTTAAAGGATAGATTTGGAAATCAAAAATAATCAAGGAAGAAATCCATCTGACGATTTTTAAATTATCACGAACTGGCAGATTGTTATCCAGTTATATCCGTTGTTACAATTCTCCATTCTCTACTTCAACGTATGTTTATGAGGATATTCAAAAGTAACATGGAGGAATTGATAGAGTATGCTATTTATCATAGACCATCAACATGGTAGCTAATGTTATTAGTAATAGACTAAATAGTAGATACCAAAGGTATATAATATTGAAATTTTGTGATATTTGTAAACAGTTAACAAAGTGTTGATTATATATAATTACTCTAAAAAGATAAGAATTTAAGAAAATAACTTATGAAACTACAATTTAAAAACAACAATTTCAGTTGGATGCAGTTAGTGCTATTGCAGATTTATTTCAAAGGGCAAGTCAAACATACTGGAGTTCAGTATATGGCGGATCCAGGTCGTCTCAAGTTAGATGAGGTAGATTTGGTTTTAGATGCTTATCGAAATGCACCGATTCAATTGAGTCAAGCAAGTATGCGAGAAAATGTTCATACTATGCAAACTCGTTATGGTTTATGTCCTTCTGATAAACTCTCGATTGATATGATTGCTGGACGAGAAGGTTATAATTTTTCAATAGAGATGGAGACGGGAACAGGGAAGACCTACACTTATATCCGTACGATTATGGAGTTGAATAAACGCTATGGCTGGCTTAAATTTGTCATTGTCGTTCCAAGTGTTGCTATTCGTGAAGGGGTTCTCAAATCTCTTCAGATTATGTCAAGTCACTTTCAGATGGAGTATGGGAAGCAACCACGCTATTTTGTCTACGATTCTTCCCGTTTAGGTGATTTGGATAGTTTTGCCAATTCGTCAGACCTTCAAATCATGGTCATCAACTCTCAAGCATTCAATGCGAAAGGGAAAGATGCGCGACGGATTCATTCTGAACAGGAAAGTTTCCGTTGGCGCCGTCCGATTGATGTCTTGGCAGCTATGAATCCGATTATGATTATTGATGAGCCTCAGTCTGTTGAAGGGAAACAAACTAAGGAAAGACTAAAAGATTTCAAGCCATTATTTACGCTACGTTATTCAGCTACTCATAAAGAAAAGCATGATATGGTTTATAGATTGGATGCCATGGATGCTTACAATCAAAAATTAGTGAAGAAGATTGCGGTTAAGGCTATTGAGCAAACTGGGACAACAGGGACACAAGGTTATCTTTATCTACAAGAAATCATTCCACAAAAAACAGGAGCACCCAAAGCAAAAATTGAGTTTGAAGTAAAAACGCAGTCAGGTGTCAAAAGGAAATTGAAGGTGAGTGGAAGAACCCTTTGATTTGTACTGCTGAATCAGGGAATTTATCTGCTTATAAAGGAATGACCCTTAGTCACTTTGATGCAAGAGAGAACAAACTTCAAATTGGTGTGACGCAAGAACTTCATGTCGGTGAAGTGATTGGGCAAGTGGATGAGTCTAGCATCAGAAGAATTCAAATCCGAGAGACTATAAAAAGTCATATCGAAAAGGAAAAGTAAGCCGTACAATCGAAGAATTAAAAGTATTATCCCTATTTTTCGTCGATGAAGTGGCTAAGTATAAACAATATGATGAACATAATGATGCTTATAATGGTGAATACGCTCAGATTTTTGAAGAGGAATACCGAAATCAAGTAAACCAGTTTATCCGAACACAGGAACCAACTCCTTATCGTAGGTATTTGGAGGCTAATCTTGAAGGACATTCAGTTCATGCTGGTTACTTTTCGGTAGATAAAGTGAAGAAGTCAGATAAGACCATTTCGTGGATTATAAATCTGCTAGCGAAAAGAAAAGTAATTTTTCAAACGATATCGATGCCTATGACTTGATTATGAAGGACAAGGAGCGTTTGTTGAGCTTTGAGGAGCCAGTTCGATTCCTCTTTTCTCACTCAGCTCTAAAAGAGGGCTGGGATAATCCTAATGTCTTTCAAATCTGTACGTTGAAGCAATCTTCAGCGGAGACCCGTAAACGTCAAGAAATCGGTCGTGGTATGCGTTTGGCAGTTGACCAAAACGGAATTCGTCAGGATTTTGAACTCTTAGGAAATGACGTTCATGAAATCAATAAACTGACAGTAATTGCAAATGAATGTTATGATCAATTTGCTCGAAGTCTACAAGAAGAAATCAAAGAACTCTTAGCAGATCGTCCTGTAAAAGTAGACGTTACTCTCTTTACGAATAAAGTTCTAACCAATCAAGAAGGTCAAACAATACGAATTACGAAGGAACAAGCAGATTCGATTCATTTTGATTTAATTCGACAAGGCTATATAGATCGTGAAGGACAATTGACTACAGAATATTTTACTGCAAAAGAAAATCATCAGTTACAACTGTCTGAAACACTAGCAGGTTATGAGGATAAGCTGGTAGAGATATTGGAGAGCGTTTATCATGCTGGACAGTATGAAATTGAAAATGCGAATAATTCGGTAATTCAATTCTCAAATGAGGTCAATCAAGAAAATATTGCCCGAAAAGAATTTTTAAATCTCTGGAAGCAAATCAATCGTAAGACGAGTTACCAAGTAGAGTTTGATGATGCGGAATTGGTAAAACATTCGGTTGACTATATCAATGAGAAATTAGTCGTTAGCAAACCAAGCTTCCATATAACTCAAGCAAGCGCTACTGAGATGAGTAAGGAAGAAGGACTCCATCTGACAGTGGCTGAGAATGATCGTCAGCAAGAGTATCTAACTGGTTCGCAGATTATGACCAAATATGATTTGTTAGGGGAGGTTGCTGAGCAGACTGGTTTAACTCGTAAATTGGTTGCGGAAATATTGAGTAAAATCTACGTCTATCAATTTGACAAGTTTAAACAAAATCCAGAAGAGTTTATTCTTAAGGTTTCAAAACTCATTAATGAACAAAAAGCAAGTCAAATTATCAAGCATATCCAGTATAATGTGTTAAATGAAGAGTATGATATGGACTTGTTTTATGACAATCCTGAAACAGCTAACAGATCAGATGATCACTTACTTGAATCCAAAAAAGGGATTTACAATTTTGTAAAAGTTGATTCAAATACGGAGAAGACCTTTAAAGAATCTTTGGAACAATACGAGGATGTTCGATGTTTATGTTAAGCTACCAGGGAAGTTCAGTATTGCAACTCCTCTTGGAAACTACAATCCTGACTGGGCAATTGCTTTCCGTGAAGGTAGTGTCAAGCATATCTATTTTGTTGCAGAAACGAAAGGCTCTATGTCTAGTCTTCAATTAAAACAAGCTGAGCAAGCAAAAATTGCCTGTGCGCGTGCTCACTTTAAAGCTTTAGCTCAAGCTGGATTGATTAATGACCAGCACATCTATGATGTGGTTTCTAGTTATGAAGAATTATTAAATATTGTAAGGTAGGGGAAAAAGAAATGGAATTTGTTGTATATCGTAAGGGAAGAGAAGTAGCTGTTTTTCAACGTAGGAGTGATGCAGAGAGATATGTGCGCTCTAAAACTGGATTTTTCGGTGAACCAGATGCTTATTATCAAATTGAACAAAGAGGTTGTTATTTGACAGAAGCAGCGGTAACTTACAAGGGATTGGCAGATGACTGCGATGAATTGATGACTTTGAGAAAATTCAGGGATTCTTATCTAGCCTTGCAAGATGGTGGTCAGGAGGAAATTGAATCCTACTATAAGATGGCTCCTCAAATTGTTGCCAAATTAGAGGAACATCCAAATCGTGAGGAAATACTAGAGTCTATCTGGGCAGAACTGGTGTTGCTATGTGTTTCCTTGATTAAAGCAGGAGAGGATCAAGCTTGCCATCAATTGTATAAAACATATACACTAGAACTGTCCCAAAAAGTGGTCAAATAAAACGAGTAGAGTATAGGAAAAGAGTTCGGGGCCTCGCTAACTTGTATAGTGAAGAAGCCCCCCTATTCTATTTAGATCCCCAATACCCAAACAAGCGTATCAAGTTCATCACTAATAGCACTTATTTGGAAGATTTTGAGGATTGGGACGAAGACAAAACAAAGGAAGCCAATTTCACGGAATGGCTAGAACAGACGGTAGGAGTGTAAGGGGAACATTCTCCTTGGGATTTAGGGAAACACAAAAGAGAAAGAAAAGGAATATACAAACATGGAAAACAATAATAGAAACTATAAAATCTTTAAATTCTTGGGTATTGCTGTTGTGCTATTTTATGCTTTTATCTTTATTGGCTCCAGATTTGTGACTGTTGGGGTTGATAGCAAACCAGAGGAACCACAAACAGAATATACTAGTGAATATCTCAAGCAGGAAGCAGAACTAAAAGACGCTACAATTATAGGTAAATTCTGGAATAATAAAGGTCATTTTATTGTAGTGTATGATGAAGACACAAAAGCCCCTAAAATCGTCTCTGTTGCGTTTTCTGAGTGGCAACTTATGGATATAGGAGAACTATACTAAACAGCACCAGAGGGGATTCACTCACTTCTAAGTATCAAAAAAGGAGCACTTCCGTAGTTGGAAATGCTCCTTTTTTGATGTATTTAGACTCTTAGTCTTTATTTTCGTATGGCAAAATCAAGTTTAAAATGATTCCTGTCATGGCTGATAGGGCAGTACCTGAAAAGTGTAACTGGACCGAGTTTGAGGATAGCTCCTCCAAGTCCAGGACCAACATAGCACTTGCGATGATTAGGTTACGCATTTGAGCGAAATCAACACGTTCTTTAATCAAGACTTTCAAACCATTACTTGCGATCACACCATAGAGAAGGATTGACATACCACCAAGAACAGCGTTTGGAATAGTTGAAATCAAGGCGGTGAATTTACCAAGGAAGCTAAGGGCAATCGCGATGAAGGCAGCGTTACGGATAACTGAGACAGAAGCGATACGAGTCATACCGATAACCCCTGTATTTTCTCCGTAAGTTGTATTGGCTGGTCCACCAAGGAAGGCAGAAACAGAAGTTGCGATACCGTCACCAAGAAGAGTACGGTGAAGACCTGGTTCTTTCAAGAATTGACGGCCACAGATTTGACCCAAAACAGTATGGTCACCGATGTGTTCAGAAATTGTTACGATAGCAATTGGCAAGATAGCGATGGTCTCTGGACCAAAGTAAAGATTGTATTCTTTAAAGGCACCACCTGTGCTAAATGGCAAGTAGAAACCAGGAATTTCAAACCAGTTAGCTTTTTAGAACTGGTGTAAAGTCAACCAAAACCAAGAGTTAGTGCAAGAGGTAACCACCGATAATGGCAAAGAGAATGGAATGATTCGTAGGGAAGCCTTTTTCCTTTTGTATTGATAAAGGCAGCAATCAAGAAAGTAACAACTGCTACAAGAGCATTTTTCCAATTTCCATCTGCTACAAGACCAGCATTGGTAACAGCTGAACCTGCAAGTCCAAGACCGATAACGATGATCATAGGTCCGATAATGATTGGTGGCAAGAGTTTATCAATCCATTTTGTACCTGCAAAACGAACACTTGTAGCCACAAGGACATAGACCAAACCAGTCAAGATAACCCCTGTTTGAGCAGCAGATACATCACCACCCATTTCTTTCATAGCAAGTGACATTGCTGTGATAAAGGCAAATGAAGATCCTAGATAAACTGGAACTCTAAAACCAGTTGAGATCATGTAGATGAGCGTTCCAACACCTGAAGCAAATAGGGCAACAGATACAGGCATTCCCAAAATCAAAGGTACCAAGATGGTTGCACCAAACATGGCGAAAACGTGTTGGAAACTAAGGAGAATTCCTTTTCCAGCTGAAGGACGTTGGTCAACGTCTAGTAACAAATCAACAGTTGATTCTTGTTTCATATAAACCTCACTTTTGGGCATCAAAAAAGAGCCCATTATTTTACAGCAATAGGCCCTCAGAGTAAGACTTCTTTAAAATCTAGACTTTAAAGAGTTTCAAGTATTTCTGCGTCTTCGTCACCTCACGGGATGACATTAAAAACCTTTGCTTGTGATAGTATAGCAGAAATTACGAACTTTGTAAATATTTTTTACTAAAAAATTTAAAGCGGGCGTTTATTGGGCATGCCAGCCTTACGTGGATATTTATTTGGCGTTTCTTTTTTCTTTTTCTACCATTGTGATATAACGCGGATCTCCATTTGGTAGGGCGTAGTTGAGATTGTCTTCGACCTTACTGAAGAGGAGGTTGAGGGCATTTTTGGCTTCGAGTAATTCCTCTGGAGCATTACTTGCCTTGAGTGCCAATAGTTTTCCACCAACTTTAAGGTAGGGAATAGTCAATTCAGACAAGACTTGCATACGTGCAACCGCACGAGCCGTTACAAAATCATATTGAGCACGGAAGTTTTTGTCTTGAGCCAAGTCTTCTGCACGTCCATGGTAGAAGTGAACACCTTCCAAATCCAGTTCTTGAGCCAAGAGTTGGAGGAAGTTGATACGCTTGTTGAGAGAATCAATGATAGTTATATCTAACTGAGGATAGAGGATTTTCATTGGCAGACTAGGAAATCCTGCCCCGGCTCCAATATCAAGAAGTTTGATAGTTTCATTAGGAATCAAACCTTGAAGAATGGGTGCAATCGAATCGTAAAAATGTTTGAGATAAACTTCTTCCTTGTCTGTAATAGCTGTCAAATTAATCTTTTCATTCCACTCGACCAAGAGCTCAAAATAACGTTCAAATTGTTTTTTTTGCTGGTCCGAAAGTGGAAGATTTTGCTCGGCAAGCAAGTTGTAAAATGTTTCTGGTTTCATAGTTATTTCCTTCTTTAGTATCATCTTATTTTACCACAATCATTAAAAATTTGATATACTGGTACTAATCTAAAAGCAGAAAGGACTTATATAATGACTTGGATTATTCTAGGAGTTATCGCTCTTGTTGTTATTTTTGTGATTGTTAGCTATAACGGTTTGGTTAAGAATCGTATGCAAACAAAGGAGGCTTGAGCAGATTGATGTTCAATTGAAGCGTCGAAAATGATCTCTTGCCAAAAACTTGATTGAGACTGTAAAAAGGTTATGCCAAATATGAAGGTTCTACCCTTGAAAAGGTGGCAGAACTGCGTAACCAAGTGGCGGCAGCGACTTCACCCAGCTGAAGCTATGAAAGCTAGTGACGCCCCTCACTCGTCAGATTTCAGGTATTTTTGCAGTTGCAGAAAGCTATCCAGATTTAAAAGCTAGTGCTAACTTTGTTAAATTGCAAGAGGAGTTGACAAACACAGAAAATAAAATTTCTTACTCTCGTCAACTTTACAACAGTGTTGTCAGCAACTACAATGTAAAATTAGAAACTTTCCCAAAGTAATATTATCGCAGGAATGTTTGGATTTAAAGCAGCAGATTTCCTTCAAACACCAGAAGAGGAAAAGGCAGTTCCTAAAGTTGATTTTAGCGGTTTAGGTGACTAAGATGTTGTTGATCAAATTGCAAGCAATAAACGAAAAACGTGGATTTTGTTGCTGGTGTTTCTCCTACTCTTAGCTCTGGTTGGCTATGCGGTTGGTTACCTCTTTATGAGGTCGGGGCTTGGTGGTTTGGTGATCGCACTGATTATCGGTTTTATCTATGCCTTGTCCATGATTTTTCAATCGACAGAGATTGTCATGTCCATGAATGGAGCGCGTGAGGTTGATGAACAAACGGCACCAGACCTCTACCATGTAGTGGAAGATATGGCTATGGTGGCTCAGATTCCTATGCCCCGTGTTTTCATCATTGATGATCCAGCCTTAAATGCCTTTGCGACAGGTTCTAACCCTCAAAATGCGGCTGTTGCTGCGACTTCAGGTCTCCTAGCTATCATGAATCGTGAAGAACTAGAAGCTGTCATGGGACATGAAGTCAGTCATATTCGTAACTATGATATTCGTATTTCAACCATTGCGGTTGCCCTTGCAAGTGCCATTACCCTTTTGTCTAGTATGGCAGGTCGTATGATGTGGTGGGGTGGTGCAGGTCGTAGACGAAGTGACGATGATCGAGATGGAAATGGCTTAGAAATCATTATGTTCGTAGTTTCTCTCCTAGCTATTGTGCTGGCACCTCTCGCTGCAACCTTGGTGCAACTAGCTATTTCTCGTCAGAGGGAATTCCTAGCTGATGCATCGAGTGTAGAGTTGACTCGCAATCCTCAAGGGATGATCAATGCATTGCACAAGTTGGATAATAGCGAGCCAATGCATCACCATGTCGATGATGCCAGCAGTGCACTTTATATCAATGATCCTAAGAAAGGGGGAAGGTTCCAAAAACTCTTTTATACCCACCCACCTATCTCAGAACGGATTGAACGTTTAAAACATATGTAAAAATGTGACTATACAATCTTAAAAAATGAGCATTCTCGTAGTTGGATATGCTCATTTTCTTATATAATTGAACTCAGAAATCAATTTGTTATGATACAACTTATATTCTTCGAAAATCTCTTCAAACCGTTTCAGCTTCGCCTTGCCGTAGATATGGTTACTGACTTCGTCAGTTCTATCTGTAACCTCAAAACAGTGTTTTGAGCTGACTTCGTTAGTCTTATCTACAACCTCAAAGCAGTGCTTTGAGCAACCTGCACTAACTTCCTAATTTGCTATTTGATTTTCAATGAGTATTAGAATTTCTTTAGGAAACTTAGTTCAGAACACATGATATATCGAAGAAAGATTTAGCATCTATGTCAAATGGAAAATAGCAATTGATCTTGTTTTTAGCAGATTAGAGAATATTTTTGGTGTGCTCAGAGTGTGTGTTAGAGACAAGTAGGCCAGCGTAGTAGAGATAGGACTCATTTTCATGAGCATGGATTTTACAATATTGTTCAAGAATTCAATCTACAAATCAGCTATTCAAAAACCGCACAGTAATTTCAGATTGATGTGAGCAAAGCTGAAATTACTGTGCGGTTTTATTTAGAATCTAGTTTTGTGCAGCCTCTTTTATAGTCTATTTCGGAAAACTTCGTACATGAGAATAGCTGCAGCAACACTGGCATTAAGGCTTTGAACATGTCCATTCATAGGAATGGTAATCATTTCATCGACCTGTTTTTTGATGTTGCTAGAGATACCTTTTCCTTCATTTCCGATGATGAGAGCAATTTTCCCTTTTGTATTCCACTTGTGGCAAGGAGTACCATTCATATCTGTTCCAAAGGTCCAGAATCCTTCATCCTTGAGTTTGTCCAGAGTTTGGCTTAGATTGGTCACTCGGGCGATGGGAACGTGCTCGATAGCACCTGTGGCCGTTTTGGCAACGACAGGAGTAACTCCGACAGCACGGTGCTTGGGAATGATAACACCTGAAACATTGGTTGCATCGGCGGTTCTTAAGATGGATCCTAAGTTGTGAGGATCAGTTAACCCATCCAGAATCAATAGAAGTGGATTTTCTTCTTGGCGTGTTTTGGCAAGGATGTGATCCAGCTCACTATAGGCAAATTCGGACACTCGTAGAACAAAACCTTGGTGGACAGCACCTTCAGTCATCTCAGAGAGGATGAAGTCCAAGAAATGGACACCTTTTTTTCTGTAGCCAGTTCTTTGACTTTCTCAACATTCTTACCTCGGAGATCTTCTTGGAGGTAGAGTTTGTTTCCAGTGTTTGCAAGGAGGGCTTCGGTAACGGCGTGAACGCCATAGACAATATCATTTGTTTTCATGCCTCTATTATACCATACTTCGCTCAGCAGTCCCATTCTTATATACAGAGCGATATATAACTCGCTCATTTAAATACTTAAATATCACCAATAAATCGGTAGTGTATTTCCAGTTTAATTTGTCTATTCTTACCTCTACCAATCGGTTGGTGAATAATACTTTTATCAATCAATTCGTTGATAATTTTTCGGCGTCAACTTCTCAAGCTGAGTATATTTTCGAATGGTTGTCATAAATTTTTCAATGTTGTTGACAGATTTCATTTTCACCCCAAGAGTTTCGGTGGCGGTTTGGACTTTTTCATTCAACTCGGCTTGTTCCGCCTCATAGCTGTCGCACAATTTTTGAAACGATCGTCCGCAATCTCACCCAACAGTTGCTTTTCGTAGAGTCGCTGGATGATAGTATCCAACTCTAGCATTCGCTGTTCGTTTTTAGTCAGCTGTTTTTGCAGTTCGCTGAACTTCTTGGTTTCTTTGATTTCAAACTTGTCCTTCAAGCGTTGTAATAAATCTGCTTCGTTAATCTGAAACGAGTTTATCAGTTCTTGAAGTTCGTTTAAAATTAGGTTTTCCAATACTTCTTTACGAAGATAGTGACCGCCCGAACAAGTATCGCCAGCTCGCTTAAAATGGTAACATTTATAATGGTCGAGGTTCACACCATCTTTTTCTTGTGGGACAAAAACTTAGTTTATGTCTCGTTTTCGCAATAAAGCAAACCTGCAAACAAGTTTTCGTGTCCTGGTTTATCTTTCCAGTTATGCCTTTGAACGACTCGCTTGTGGTTCATCATTTTTCTTGCAATTTCGAAATCTTCCTTCGAAATAATCGCTTTGTGCCTATCAGGGAAAATTAGCCATTCTTCACGAGGTCGCAGACGACAATTTCGCTGTTTGTAGGAAATTTTCGCAGTTTTCAAGTTAATTGTTGAGCCGATATATTCCTCTTTTTCCAATATTTGCCAAATCATCTGAGTTTTCCAATAACAAGGGTCGCTCTCTAAAATCCGATAGTTCGAAACACCCAGATTCATTTTGTAGCGAGCAGGAGTGAGGATTTTGTCACACCTTAAACCTTGAGCTATCTCGGTTGGCGTTCTGCCTGAAATATACTCCGAAAATATCCGTTTAACGATTTCTGAAGCATATTCATCTACCAACCACTCCTTACGATTTTCTGGATTATTGAGGTATCCATAAGGGGTAATCCAGCTGATTTTTTCGCCATTTTTGGCTTTGGTATGTTTCGAAAGCTTAATTTTCTCGCTACACTGCATACTATACCAGTTGTTAAAGAGCGAAACCAACGGTGTGAGATAGGCATCTTGGCTGGATTTCTTGTTACTATCTATATTTTCTTGCAGGGAAATGAAGCGAATGTTTTTCGAAGGAAAAACCACCTCCAAAAGATTTCCTGAAAGCAGGTAGTCTCGTGAAACACGGCTCAAATCCTTTACTACAAAATTCGAAACTTGGTTGTTTTCAACCAATGCCAGAGCTTGTTGGAAAGCTGGACGCTGGGCGTTTGAACCTGAGTAGCCATCATCGTAAAATACAATTGGGTTGCTCAAATTCTCTCGCTCCGCCAGTTTGCTTAAAATCAAGCGTTGGTTGGAAATTGAGTTAGATTCACCTTCGTTTGCGTCTTCTGATGAAAGCCTGCAATACAAAATACTAATCTCGCTCAGACCTTCAAACTCAACCTCCGTCCAATCTGGAATCTGCTTTGTTAATGTGCTGTTTGTCATCGTGTCTCCTTTCAATTACACTCTAACCCATGGACAGGATACCTCGAAATGGCGAAGAAGTCCAGTCTTTTATAGGTTGTAAGCGATTTTTTAGTTTATTTGTGGTAGAATGAAGTTAATAAAATTTGGAGGTAGCTATACTGTGGAATTTGATGTAATTTTCTTTATTATCCTCGCCTGTTGTTAGTGTTTCTGGAGGAACACTGTCTGTAGTTGCTACAACATTTCTCACAGATTATTACTATAAGGATAAGTTACAAGTAAAACAACTTATAAATGACTTGGTAAAAAGTAGAAATTTGAAAAATCCAGATTTGCCATTTTTCTGCTGTAGAAGTTGTTAAATGTAGAAATATTTTAAGGATTGCAGAGATTGCAGATAGATTACATTCAACTCACTCTGTAGAAGAGTGCGAATTTTCTTTGGAATGGTTCTATCGATTTTTTGAGGCTGCCTCAATGGTTAGTGATGAAGATATGCAAGCAATTTGGGCAAAAATTCTGAGGAGTGAATCAGACTCCAGTGGAGATTTTTCCTTTAGGTTGATAGAAACTTTAAAATTGATGAACAAATATGAAGCTGAACTTTTCTTAAAAGTAGCTCGATTAAGCATTCAAGATTTTAGTGGTGGTTTATATATTTATGCAATTGAAAATGAAGCAATAATGGAACTATATGAGCGTTTTGGAATAAGTGAAAGTGATTTACTTATTCTGGAAGAATGTGATCTTATAAAATGGCACTTCTTGCAACTCATGAGATGGACTTAACGTAGAAAGTCCGCACGGTTTTTATAACGAGCATGCCTATATTAATTTTCAGATGAATGAAGAAAAAGAAATTTCTATGTTTGAGTTTACGAGTTATGCTTTTTACCAGAATAGGACAACAGCTGTATTGGTTAATTGAAGAAAAGACAAATAAAGAGTTCTACTTGCTCTTGCAAGAAGAATTAAAAGAAACAAGTTGAAGGTAAAATTAATATTTCAGCACACGAAATTCATTTTTAATGACGATGATTCTATTACTTACAATAAAGATATGGATTTGTTAAAAAGAGTCCTAAAAACAGGACTCTAAGGCTTACTCGATACCGTTAAATCGTTTTATTTTCTTGGTTGATTTTCTCGATATCCTATAGCTCCTGCTTTTTGCAATTTTTCACCATCGTTCCTTCTGGAAGTTTTGATAATTCCGATATTGCTGAGAGAAATTAGAGCTTTTGCTTCTTCTCCAACTCTTTCTTTCCATCTTTTTCGCTTTTTGCTAATTTTTCGCTAATTTTAATTTTCTACAAAACTCATTTTATATTCCTCCTGAAAAAGAAAAACGAAATAGAACAATTACAATCACAGGTCTGTAAAGTTCTACTTCGTTGTTAAGTATGCTTGAATTATACTATAAAATAAATGTTTTGTCAAGACGTAGAACAATTCTTTATTTTTCTTGCAAAATCAGCTTTTTCAAGTAATTCTTTCAAACTTTTCGAACCACCAAATCTTCGGTCAATCTTAAAAGTTACTCGCCCAATTTTTGGTAATTCGTTCTTTTTCGCTATTCATCTGTTCGTCCTCCAATCCATTCACTAAATTCCTCCAATGTCAACACTTGAAACATTGGGTGAAAAGTTATTCAACTTGCTTTTCTAACTTTTCTTCGAAATCGCCTCTTTTCGTTTGTCGTGTGGCACAATCCCACAGAAACCAGTGGAAACACACCGTCTTGCTCTCGCTGCTCAATGCCCTGTTTGGTAGTAGGCGATGTACTTTTTACACTGGTTAACCACTCGATTTAGGCTTTCGGTCGCCATATCAATTTCATAAAAATAACTGTCCTCGTATTCGCCCAAAACCAGCTGGGCAAAAGCATCAGGTTTGAGAAAAATCTTCTTGCCCGAAAAGGTGGCGTAGGTGCGGTGGCAGGTGGGTTCAAAATCGAACCGTTCCAGCTGGATTTTACCAGCTTCTTCCAACAATTTCAGAAAAATATAAAGCTGCGTTACCGCCAGCGTGTGTTCCAAGTGGTGGGCGGTTGGTTCATACTTATTTTTAAAGCGTTGTGGACGATGTAATGCTTTCAACCCTTTTATCGTGATGTACCAAACGAAACTGCCTGAACCTGCTCGCACACCACCGATTCTCCGTTCGAGGTGATTGATGAGTTGGCGATTTTTGATCTGGTTTAAAAGCAAGTTAGCTCTTCGGAAAGCAGTTCGCGAATGCTGGCTATCCTGAAAATAGAGGGCAACAATCTGCTTGGTGGTCGCATAACGGCACTGGGCGAGTAGGGTTAAAATCTCTCGTTCTTTTTCCGTTAGTTCAATTTTCTCCATTTTGTCCTCCTCTCTTCTTCCGTCCTAAGTTTTCGGGCGGCGTTTCATCTTTCTTGTTTTGAAGTGTGATAATTCTTTCGAAAGTTTCTAAATCGTCGCCATAGCGTTCCAAACTTTCGGCATAAAGTTCATCAATTGGCTGAGCATTTTTCGAAAGAGGCAGACTTCGCCCTGAAACCCATTTGAAGTGGTTGTAAAAAATCGGCATTTGGGCATAAAAATGAAAAGGGGCGAGGGTCATAAAATCTTCGAAAGTGAGCTCTGGAGCTTGGCTGGCGAGTTCCTTGGCTTCGTGGTGTTCCAGCGTGAAAATGATTTTACTGCGACAATTACTCAAAACGCTGGTACGGAGAGTTGGTGGCAGTTGCGTCAGGTGCTGGCTGGCGAGAATGTAGCCCACTTTCATCGAACGAGACACCGCGAGGGCATCCTCCAAATCCACAGGGAGCTTAAGGAATTGCCCCAGCTCATCAATGTAAATGGGTAGGAAAGGGCGATTTTCAGGGGCGAGACGGGCTTGGTGTAGGGTTAGCTGGTAGATGTAGTTGGTGATAAGTGACCCTATAAATTTAGCGTTTGTCACCCCAATCTGCCCTCGATTAAGGTTCACCAGCACCACCTTTTTACTCGTGAACAGCTCAATCAAATTAAACTTTTTTGAAGTGGAGGCAAGCATAGCTCGCAGTTCTTTTCGCAATAATAGCTGACGAACTTTTGTTTCAGAACGGGCGAGATTAATACCTCACGGTTTGCTTCGCTTAGCTGGTTGTAGCCCTGCCAAAAATCCAAGAGAAAGGGGTCGGAAATCTGCGAAAGTATCTGATGGCGAAAGGCAAGGTTGGTTAAAAATTGAGGCAGTTGGGTAAGATTGGAATTTTCAACTTGTGACAGGACGGTTAAGGCGTGGCTGAGCACATCAACCGTGCGAATACCCCAGTTGTCGCTGAAAAGTTCTTGAAAAAGATTAAGCAACATATCTGCCACCAGCTCAGGCGAGGTGTAGCGAGTGAGATCAAAAGGGATTGAGTCCGATAATTTTGTTGCTGGAGCTGGGGTCGATGATAACCAAATCTGCTTGCCGTTCTTTTGGGAAATGAGCCAACACTTCTCGCACCAAGTCGCCTTTTGGGTCAATTAACAGCGTGCTTCTACCTGCCTGAATATCTGTTAAAATGAACTGGGCGAGTAGGGTAGATTTACCGACACCCGTTCCGCCTAAAAACTAATAAATGTTGAGTAGCGTCTCGAGGTAAAATCTGGAGTGGTTCGTTTTTGAGGCTTTCACCAAATTTTCGAACAGGCACATCTGGCACTTTATATCCCAAAGGCAGGCGGAGAATTTTAGGGTGAATATTGGCAATCCCAGCTAGCTCGCCTTCGCCAATAGGAGCAAGCCAAAAAAACTGGCAAGCTCCTGCGAAGAAAGGGTGAGTGGAAAAGACCACGGAATTTGAACTTTATTCACTTTCTCGCTGGAAATTGGGTTGAGAAAAAGTCCGACACCGCTGGATTCTAACATTCGAAAGGCTCCTAAAACGGTATGGTATAGCTCATTCTTACGAAAATGGCTATCACTTCGTACGCCAATCCGTACATCTGCTTGAAACTGGGCGTGGCAGAGTTTTTCCCGAATTAACTTGTCAGCATCTTTGGAAAGTTTTGGAATATTACCCGAAATCCATTGCCACCAAGTGGCGTTGAGGTGCGATAAATCCCGAGCCAGCGGTTTTGGCGGACGAGACTTGCCCACCACAACCTGCACGCAGATTTCCTCCAATGGTTTGAGGTGATGGCACAGTGCTAAAAAGGAACGAGTGAAATTTTCAACACCATCTGTTTTGAGACTAAAATGGTTACGTTTGATAGCTACACGCCACGCTGTTTCAAATGTTTTTCGCTCTTTAGGGCGAAGTTTCGAAAACTGAATGTCATTGGAAACCTGCAACATTTTGTGTAAATAGGGTGTGTCCAGTGGGCTACTGAGAAGCAAATATCGCACCTCGTTTTTCGTTAAACGAATCTCCAAAACGAAGGGCTGGCGTCTGGTGTAGCCTGAGAGTCGCACCATCAAATCTAGTATGTCTTGAAATTCCACAGGGCGAGTGTAATCCATCTCGAATGCTTCAAAATTTGTTGGGCGCTTCATCGGTTCACCTCCAATATCTTTTGTTTTTCCAGTAGCGAAAGGCAAGCATTCCGCCACAAATGAACAGAACTAGCAGACTCAAAGGCAGGGCGATTTCGATTAGCCAGTGAACCGCCCGATTGACCAAATAAGCCAGCAGAACGAAAAGCAAGGTGTAGCCAACTATTTTTCGCACACTTCATCATCTGCCTTTCTGTAGTCAATGGGATTTTTAGAATATTTAGGAACGGGATAGTTAGAGATAATAATGTCGCTCTCAACTTCATTACCCCATATAGCCCACTTTTTATTAGAAGACACAGGTCGCCTTGCAAAGAGCTCCAAATAATCTGGTTCAGAACAGCGTTCGATGATAGCAAAGAGTTCCTCGGGCTTATGGCTATGGTCTTGTTTGGGGAAGAAGCCCCAATTCATTTGACCTTTAAACTTGATAGGAGCTTTTCCACGAGTAGCGAAAATTACATGCTCGGTGGAATTTCGCAGATAAGTTCCCAAGCCCAGAGTTGGTTTAACCCAAGTAAAAATGCTTTTTGGCTCAAAGCCCCATGCCCGAATAATATCGTAAGATTCTTCTATATAAGAGTTGGAAGTCCAAAACCAGAGATGGGCGTTATCTGCAGCAATGTCCTTGATGGGCATAGTGCGGATTTCCTCGTGGCTCATCAGGTTGTAGTGCTTGCAGGCTCCGTAGCTACCTGTTTGGTTCTTCATATAGGGAACATCAGCGAGGATGGTTTTGAATTTCTTTGGTTGAGTTGGTTGTGTCATTTTAAAATCCTTTCTGTTTGTGACGCTCCGAGCATACCAGAAACCGCTAGCAAAAGGGAGCATAAGCAGTTTATGGATTAGGAGCGATGAGAATGGTGCTGTATCTGTTAAGGTGCTATCATATTGCTGTTTTGTTCGGTGATGTAAAAATTACTTCACTTTCGAAGTTCTTTGAGTAGTTCCGCCTGAGCTGAAAGGAATGCCTCGTTGATGACTTGCCTTTTTTCAAGAAATTGAGCTAGTTCAATTTCTTCTTCAGTGTAAACAGGAAGAAGATTTTTGTTTTTCTCTTTGACGGGTTGTTTTTTAGATTGAGAATCAAGATATACCAACAAGGCAATAACGCCAGCCACAAATCCAAGAGAAACGGCAAAAATTATGGGCAAGATAAGTTCATTCATAGGGAACCTCCTATCTTATCTGCTGAGAGGCGACCAAAGCAAAAGTCTTGATGATGAAATCTGTGCGTTCCTTAGTATGGGGAGTTTTTGCCAGAATATCTGCCTCGAGCTTCGAAAGGTCGCCTACTTTGTTAAGAATGTCTGCCGTCAGAAGCTGATTCTTCTGAAGAATAGCCATATCTTTGGATAGAGTTTTTGCGACTTCAAGCTGAAATGGATTCGCCAGTTGAGAGATTGTATCTGTTTGATTTTGAGTATTTTGTGGAAGCATAGTTTTTCTCCTTTATTTTTAATGGAATGCATGTTGGTCTTATTCGCCGATAGGCAAGTCCTCCTTTCCTAACACACCTGAGCTCTGGTGTGGTATAATGTTGTTAGCTAACTGATGGTTTAAGTATATCACCGACTAATTGTCCCTGTCGTTGTGAGAAAAGAGCCTAAAGTTGTGGTTACAAGTTGGAGGAGGAAAAAGCTATGGAGTTTATTCGATTAGGAACTTTTTGCCAAATTATCAATAATTCACTTTTTGAGAGAATAAATTCTGATTTTTGAATTTAAGAAAAACCAAGAAAGTGTCATAACAATGATATTGCGTATCTTGTCTTATGATTCAAAATGATGAGTTGGATGAAAAATATAATGGAGAAGATGGTGAGAAAAATATTGGATAAAACCTTACTGTAGTAAAAATCTGTAAGGGAACAGAAAAAATCCATCTATCCCTCCTAAAAATTTTTACAAAAAAGATGATTATATAGAGCGAATTTCGACTGTGGAAGGGCAGTTTTCAAGTATTGAAGATGACGCCTATTTCTCGAAATCAGTCGCTTGTCGTAAAAATATTAGAGCTTTTCACTTCTCCAACTTACAAAATTATTGAATTCATCGAAAATCCTCATATTGAGAATCGCTGGGAAATTGATGTCAACCAGCTGGAAGAACTCTATAAAAATAAGGAATATGACCGATTTTTAGCGACCTCCTTAGTCTTTATCGCTACTTATATCTCAAATTTAGATAAGAAACACCAACCAGAACTTCAGGAAATCGCTTCTTTGCCAGAGGTCTCAAGTGAGATGTTTGACTCTATTTGTCGGGGCAGATGTTTTGACTCTTTCAGACGCAAAATCCGCATCATTCCACGCAAGGCTACAAAAGATTTTCTTATCAAAAGTGAAACTGTTTTTTTGAGTCAAAGTTTGTTAATCCAAGATTGATGGAAGATGGAAAATTGACCTATTCTTTCTCTTTCGAAACAAAAGAGGAAGCAGAAAATCATCATTTAAAGGTTACGATTAACGGAGAAGACTTGGAAGTTCACTCGAGGCTTGATACAAGTTGCGACAGCGTCTACCCTAACAAATTGATTCATTCCGTTCACGATATACCACATCACCGCTACTACGAAGTAAAATTAGAAGTGGAACAAATCCGCAAATGTCCCGTCTTTTCAAACTTCTTATCGTTTGACTGCACCGTGCAAAAGTTTTAAAGTTAATGTCAGTGTGATTGGTGAAGACAAGGACGATTGGGTAACTTCGTTCAATATGTTTTCGCAAGCCAAATACCGAGACTCTAAACATAATCGTATTAACACCATACCTGGTAGCAATGCGGACAGTGTTGATATCAATCAGTGGATTTCAGAACGAACAGGTTACTCTTTAAATGTTCGTCCTAAAAGAGACAAATGGCTGGATTACATTCCAGACATTGACAAAACATAAATATTAGTGTATAATAAGGCTATAAAATTTAATATTTTCGCAACTTTCCAGAGAACTTCTGAGAATAGTTAATCCCTTGCATTCGGTAGAAAATAAAACAATCTACCGAGCAAGCGGTAGAAATCTATTTTTAGAGGTAACTCACATGTATTCAAAACGCTACAAACAAATCATTTGGAATGATACTGCAGCTAATCCCTACTCAAAAGAAAATCTTGCTCGTAGATTATTGACCTATACCGATGATGCTGAAAAAATTCAGGCATTAACAGGTTTTAACGAGAAAAAGCAAGATGCTTTAAGAGAAAAGAATAGTCAAGCAGTGAAAGTTTTTAACGATTTTCTTCTTCATATAATGGAGTGTCAAAATCAAGGTATTGATTTCAGAAGTTCCAGAAACGGAGCAGATTTAGATACTGCTGTAATGGAAGTTTTAGATTTAACTGAAGAACAATATATTTTGCATAAACAAAGTATTCTAAGGCGTTTAGAGCGTAAACGAAATAAGCGTTCTGTTTAACCTAAGACCTACCCTCGTGGGTCTTTTTCATTTCGTTAATTTTTCTCTAAAATATAACTACCTGCTACAATAGTAAAGAAAGGAGAAATTTTGACAACCCATAATACTAATAAGCAAGAAAATATAGAAACCATAACCATTGGCTATGCCAGAGTTAGCTCAACAGATAATCGGCAAGAATTGGGGTTATCTGTTCAAAAAGAAGCACTCAGCTTTTGCGACAAGCTCTATGTCGAAAAAGATTCTGGTGGAAATCAAGACCGTCCCCAACTTGATAAGGCGTTAAAATTAGCTAAAAATTATGCTAAACAAGGTGTTAAAACAAATTTTGTTGTGTATAAATTGGATAGACTTACCAGAAAGATGCTTCACCTCTCTTCCATTATTGAAGATTTAACCAAACATGGTATTCATCTTCAATCAATTCATGAAAATATTGAAACAGATTCCTTAACTGGAAAATTCTTTTGTTTGATGTTGGGTTATGTGGCAGAATGGGAGCTTCAAGCTATTTCTGAACGCACTAAAGACGGACTCCGCAAAGCGAAAGAAAAAGGTGTAAAACTTGGCAATAAAGGAATAGCGAAAGATAAAGAAAAGCAAATTATTGCACAATATCAGCAAAAAGAAATGTCCGTTCGAAATATTGCGAATCAGCTGAGTATTTCCACCGCAACCATATATAATGTGCTAAGGCGCAATAGTATTCAAATAAATAGAAGAAATCACCTATAATTGATTGACAAATTCTTAGAAAAAAATAGTAAATTAAACCTATCAACAGTTTTAGCAAACGGTCGTTTGTTAAAACAATCAAAGTTATCAATAAAAAAATATTTAAAATGCTGATTTAATAAGGTTTTTAGTTACCTTGTTGAATTGGCATTTTTATTTTTTCATTGTTTTAGTTGACGACCGTTAACTAAAACAAGCTCAACCCCTATTGTAGCAGGGATTTTTTGAGTGAAAAATAAAAAATGGAGGTTCTTTATGGGACTTAACGACTTAAAAGCCGATTCAGTTGAGGTGACAACCAAACTTTCGGTTTCTGATATTGGCGTGATTCTTCAAGAAATTTGCGCCGAGTGGAAAACAACCCCAGAAGCTATTCAGAGTAGTTCGGGTGCATTAGCTGATTTTGATGATAGAGCTGATATAGAAATCGTCATTAAAGGTAAAGCTGGCTTATTCTCTCCGCAATTTTATGCAGTTCAGGTTTATGTTTACCAACTTGAGAATGAATGTGGACTTCAGCTCATTGCTTTAGGTGATTCTGGATTTTCGAAAATGTGGTATGGTCTTAATGGCGCGATAAAACTGTCTGAAAGCATTAAACGCCGTGATGCCATTGTAGAACGAATTATGCAATATAGTTCTAGATAGAATAGAAAGAGGTTTAAAATGAATGCTCGTTTAAATCAAAAAGTTGTTCGTGGTGAATTGGTTGAGATTATTGAAAGCTCAGGTGGTTTTCTTGGCGGAATTGAATATCAATTAGTCGTTGGTGGGAAGATTAAAGAACAATCCAAAGACCTAAGCTATATTCTTAGTGCCTTTGATAGATATTGGTAATTTATTAGGAAAAAGTGTCGATGAAAAAGAAAGCTATTTTTTTCTCATTTATAATTTTACTGTCATGTATTATGCTTTTAGGTTGTAGTTCCCCTAAGAACTTCACAGGCAAGTGGAAGACCGATATCTTCGACCAAGGAAGTGTTAGAGAAGATGGTGCAAAAATTGCAGGTAAAGCAACTGGACAAGCCGACCTTGCTTCAATTATCTCTAAATATATTCACTGGAATGCTACTATGGAGATAAAAAAAGACGGAACTTTAACAATGGATAACGGCGAAACTTTCTCCGCCAAATGGCATCAAAAAGGCGACAAAATTATAATTGAAGGAAAAAATATTTCCGGAATTGCAACCCTGTCCGATGACCAAAAGACTTTATATTTCGAAAATAAGCCATTGAATGATAATTCTGATAACCAGAATGGTTTTTATGATTGGAGAAAATTCATTAAAGTTTGAATTTAAAAAGGTAGAATAATGATGAAAAAAATTAGGAATGGTGATTACATGTTTAGTGATGATTCTGTTACTTGTTTCTTGCGCAAATAAGAGAAAGGATTTAGTTTTATCGAATTTTCCAAGTATTCAGAATGAGCTAACCGAAAAAGACTTGATTAAGGCAGTTGGAGCACCACACGAGAAGTCCTCTTCTCTAGCGATGTTACCCAGTTATATGGAGAATTACTAAAAATGGACTTATCTAGTAGTGAATCAATCCTGTCTCAGAAATCAGATTGGACTGTGGGGATAAATGGTATCATTACAGACTACTACGTCTACAAATTAAAAGACTGTAAGTCAGTGATTGTTTTTTTCTTAGTAAAGGAAAGGTCGTTGCGATAACGAGAAAAGGTATCGATTATAATTAACGTAAAAGGTAAAGTAATATGAAAAATAGCATTAAAATTCGATTAGCAATTATAACAATAGCCATCATTGGGTTTCTATTTTATGGATTTAGAGATAATGGTTCGGTACTTTATTACGGGCAAAGCTATACAGCAGGTTCTGTATTTAACCCTGATTCGTATCTCTCGGCTGGGCTATTTAAATCCGCAGGTAAAGAGATAAACAAACTGGTTTCGAAAAAGCGTGGAAGTAGCCTTACAGGTGTGATGGTCTCTGCTATAGTTGGTGGAATTACTTTTTTCACACTTTGGCAAGATGACGATTTCAAAGATATTTTAGTGGAAGAAAGAAAACGAGGAGAAAATAATTAGAAATGGCCAATTTGGATAATTACTTGATTTTTGGTTTTTATTGTAGTAATTGGAATTCTTATCGCTATTCAATTTCGCAGGCGAACGTTTTGCAGATTGGCTGACAGATTTAACTGAGCAATTCTTTTTCGAAAAGTCTGGATAAGCATGAAGAAAAACGTAAGGCGGAAAAAGAAGAAAAAAATAAGTTAAGGGAGTTACAGTCTAGCTATATTGCCAGATAAAACTAAGATTATCTTCTCTTATTCAAATCTAACATATCCAATCCCTAAAAAAAACAATATTTATATTTGACAAATAATAGAAAAAGACGGCTCATTTTTAAACCGTCTTTTAATTTACTCATAAGATGTGTGAACTCAGATTACTTTTCGAGTTCTGTGTGTGGAGCGTTTTTCAGCTCCACTTTGACATATGGCTTATTTTTGTATTTGCACAATATTTTTTTCAAAATCTAAAGAAAAACTGCGTTTAAAAATGTCCCTAATAAAGAATAAATTTGGATATAATAGGTGTGATGTCGAACAATAGTAAAAAAATTTAGACTTCCAATACTTTTTCGAAAAATTTTTGGTATGAAGCAAATGTAGGCTTTTAAAGTGGTATAATAAATGTATAGATAGCTAAACAAAAGAGGTAATTTATCGTGATAATAAAAGCTCTTCGAATTAAAGGTTTTAAAAAAATTTAGAGAATTGGAAGTAAAATTCAATGATGAAATTTCGGTTATTGTAGGAGAAAATGAAAGTGGAAAATCCAGCTTTATTGTTAGCGTTGGATATAGCTCTAAACCAATCTGTTTTTCAATCGTGCAGATTCATCGCTTGATAGATATTTGAATAAAGAGGATATCCAGCATTTCTTTGATAATCCAAGTAAAGATACACTTCCTAAGATTGATATCGAAGTATTTTTAGATTTTTCAAGGCTCTATCATAGCATCAGAATTTTCTGGCCTTCACTATAATACTCCTGAAAAGATAAGTTTTTACTGTGGGATTAGATTTGTATATGAATTTGATATGGATTTTTTTAAATAATGTCAATTTTGATGAGTTTGCTAAAAACAAAATAATTCCAGTAGAGTATTATCGTGCCTCTTGGAACACTTTTCAAGGAAAAAGTTATAAACGCCAGCTACTTTCAAGAAATACTATATTTTTGGACAATTCTTCTCAGAAATATGACTTGTTTGGTGGGTACGCCAGAAATCTTTATCAGGCTAAAGTGGACTTAAATTTACACAGAAGTAGCTTCTGACTTCAAGCGACAACTTCAAGGTTTTATTGATAATCAAAAGAAAATTTAAAAATTGATGATGATAAACATATTGGATTTGATTCTACTAAAACCGATCTCCTTAAACTGATTGACATTTATGAAAACAATATCTCAATTCAAGATATGGGGAAAGGAAAAGAAAATTTAATTAAAATTGAGACCTCTTTATCTAATGGAATATTTGATATTATCTTTATTGATGAGCCTGAAAATCATTTAAGCTTTACTAATACAAGAAAATTAATTGACCTATTGAAACAACGAACTAACGAACAAGTAATTGTAGTGTCGCATAGTTCGCTGGTGGTGAGTAGACTGGACTTGAAGAATGTAATATGGCTTTCAGACAAAGAAACAAAAAGCTTAAAGAGTTTAGATGATGATACATCAATGTATTTTTCGAAAAATTGATAACTTGGACATTTTGAGATTTATATTGGCTGAGAAGGTTATTTTAGTTGAAGGTGCGGCAGAGTATATCATTCTTCCAGCTATTTATCGAAAGGTTTTAGGTAGTAAGATTGAGGCTGATGGTATTGAGATAATTTCTATGGGGAGTATTTCCTACGAAAGGTATCGTAAAATTGCAGAGTCCTTAAATAAAAAAGTTGTAGTAATTACTGATAATGATGGAAAGAATAAACAATACGATAATACAGACTTATTTAGTATTTTTTTCTGATGAGAATATTGAAAAATTGGACACTCGAAGTTGCTTTTTATAATTCCAATAAGAGCACTTTTTGATAAAGAATATAAAGACAAGAAGACTGAATCCAAATATAAAGGAAGATGATATGCCCAAAAGCTTGTGCACATATGTTGAAAAAAATAAAACTGAGACCGCACTGTTTATTGAGAAAAATATAGAATCACTTTTCTATTCCAAATTATTTAGTTGAGGCGATTCAATGGATAAAAATAGTATTAGCTTCTGCTGGTGCAGGAAAAACTTATTTTATTGCAAATGATTTTTCTGAAGATAAACGAGTATTTCTTATTACATTTACCAATCAAAATGTTGAAAAATATTCGAAATGAATTGTTAAAACGCTTCAAAGGAAAAAAATTCCAGAAAACATCAAAGTTTCAACTTTTTGATTCATTTGTATATAATCAGTTAATTAGACCTTTTGAGCCTATTGCTAATTTTTCCAATCATAAAGAGCAAAGGTGTTGAAGTCAATATTGAACCAGAGACTGACCCTCGTAAATATGGTTACTTTAAATTGGATAACCCTAAGCATTTTTAATAGATGGTAAATTCTATGTATCCAGATTGAGTAAATTTTTTTATAAAGCAAGATAATAATTTCAAAAGATGTCTCTCAATAGATTGAATAATTTTTGTGATACTATCTATATAGATGAATTTCAAGATTATAACGGTTGGAATTTTAAACTTTAAAGTATCTTCTGGAATCATCTAAGAATAGCATCGTGGCTGTAGGGGATATTTTTCAAAGCTTAGTAGCTCCAATTCGAAGGGATGGAAAAGGCTCAGATTTGCCATTTTCTGAAATCTCTTCTGTTAAAGATTTATCTCAGAAATTATCTCCTAAAAATTAAGATTGATACAGATACTCTAATAAAAAGTCGGAGAGTAGCTCCAAAAGTTTGTGATTTCATTAGTACTCATTTGAGGATTCCTATTGAATCTCTATCAGATAACAATGGGGAAATTAGGTGGTTAAACAGTGCTTCTGAAGCGAATCAAATTCTGATTGATTCTAATATTCCTAAATTAGTTTGGGATAAAAGAATAAACCATAATAGGATAGATAATTCTATTAATTGGTCTTATTCAAAAAGGCGATACTTACCTTCAAACTTGTGTAATATTAACTGAGCCAACAAGTGACTTATCAAACTGGGTTAATCTATCTAATAAGTCAAGAAATAGGCTATATGTCGCATTAACTCGTTCTTTAGGGGATGTTTATCTTATTCCTAATACTGTATTTGGGGAGTGGAAAAATAAGTTTAACTAAAAAGATTAGACTTATTAGTTAAAGGGAGTTATCATGGACACACCAATAAAAGCAAAGGAGATTTTTATGGAAAAATTCACCAACAGAAATATTTAAAATAATGAACTTGAACAAGAGCAGTTCTCGCTTCAAGACCGCATTCGAAATATCCACAATTTCTAAAACGAAGACACCACACGAGACCAAGAAATTGCTATAGTAGCCAGCGTGATTAGGTGAGGTGTAGTATAAATACAACATCAGGGAACATGTATGTGATATTTTGGAAGGTGGAGAAGACGCATTTACGAGGAGGGGGAAAAATACAGTATCAATCGTTAACAATGATTTATATCTGCAAAATAACAGGAATAGTTATTTTTGCGTTAAAGCCTAACACACACATTTAGCTCGATGAAACTCGGGCTTTTTGGTTGGGTGAATGCTTTTACGCAGTGGAGAAAGGTAAAATATAGTAGATTAAATCTGGAATAGTCCACGGACTTTTCTAAAAAAATTATTAGGAACTGGTTTGAATTTCGCAATTAAATTGTTCAGTTTTTATTTCGTTTAACTATATTTAAGGTAAATCGATAGCTTCTTGCGTTCGCTTCGCCTTTCGGTTCGGGTTGCTTAACTTTGCACTAGTACCGCCGTTTCTGCCCAATTTTTGGCACGACTTATTGTATTTATACACAATATTAGTCTGTGTAGAGGAGGGCGGAGGAATCTTCAAGAAAAATATTCTAAGCTTTTTTTATTTCCTTTTTGCTTCTGTTGCGATGGATTACCTTTCGAAAATCTCCAGCAGTTGAGCTTTTCACAACTTCACATTTTCACAAAAATACCAGTAAAAAATCTTAATTTTTAGCCCAAATACTGATGTAAATTAAACTCAAAAATAGGCTGGACTTCATTACTACAGAGAGTTATGATGGACATGTAAAAGAAATTTAACAGATAGGAGTGATATGTATATCGATTTAGAAACTGAAATGTATCTACAAAAATTAGAAAGCAAAATACGCCAGCAAACATATTGGGGTGTTGTGCCAGAAATGCCAATTGAATGGCAACCAGACCAATTAGGATTTTATCTTAACGACCCGATATCTTTGCCCACATTTTTTTAACGAAACTACGAGTGTTCGAAAAAGGTTTTGCCTTCGATTATGTTGAAACTAATGTTTTTAAACGCAAAATAACAGTTTTTGCCATTAACGAAAGCAAAGAAAAGTTTATTGCAAAAATCAAAAAGTTGCTCACTTGCCAAAGTAGAGGTGAGATGTGCGAAACCTTGCTATACATTTTGGCAACACCAGTGACCTATATCGATGAGACGGTTTTGTTAGCTGAAATTTATAACAAAATTGCCCCAGTTTTGCGACTGGGGTGTTTGTTTCGAATTGAAAATATAAAGAAAATTTTTTAATACAGTGTAAAAATGTCAGAAAAATTAAAAACAGTTATAAATAATACACTGCTATTGACAAAGTGTAAGGATATCGTTATATTAGTAACACCGAAGATTTCTTGTTTTGTCTAACCAACACATTTTTAATGAAAGTGAGGATGGAACAGAAAAAAATATAAAATCAATGTTGACTGCAGCAGGTACTGGTGGTATTGGTAGCGTAGTTTCTGTTCATATATTAAAAATACCGTTCGAAAAATCTTACTGTGATAAGTGTAGTGATAGTCGTTATTCCACTAATCATTTGTTGCTTTGCATTCTTGGTTATCAATTCTAACAGAAGAACCAGAAATTCAAAAGAGCTGATGGCCACTTGGCTTAGAAAGGGTAATAACTATACTAAACCTAGGAATAAAGCTTCACCAAATAAAAGGAAAAATCACCACTAAAAAGTGGTGACACCAGTGTAAATCAGTCTTGTCGTTCTATTGTTGGTTAACTATAAGGCTGATAACTAAAAATAAGAAATCTTCTTCCCAGTGATGCTCGAACTATCATTGGGATTTTCTTTATCTCAAAAGCATATATTTTATAGCTATGTGAGATAACTTAATCTATTATATAGACTTTAAGTAATTGTGTCAACAGTTTTGTTGAAAAATCGTTAAAATAACTAAAATTAAACTTGGCTGCAATTTGCAATCCTAAACGGCAAATTCGTCCAAATCTTCCATTCTGCAACAAGCGGTATAATATTTTTCGATACACTCAAGATTAAGAAAACGGCAAGTATAAACCCAAGAATATTCGTCCGTGATGGGGATTTTCACTTCTAAAACAAGGATTAAAAACACATCCTACACCGTGTAATTCTTCGAAAGTTGTAAGGTGAACTGTTTCAATTTGGGGGAGTTTGGGCGGTAGAAAATTTTGAAATTTGGCTGAATCATATTTCTCCAATAGTAGTCAAAATTTTCGAAGGCTTTTAGTTTTGCTTTGTTGCCAATTTAAAGCTCGGTGGATACTGGAGCTTCTTGCGACAGTTTGCCCAACTCGTAACTCACCCGAAGCATTTCTTGAAGCGTCCAGACCGAAATATCGTGAAAATCTTGACTATCTAAGTTTTGGCGCTCCAGCATAGGGATTCTACCAATCATGCTGGCTACTATAGCAATTTCTTGGTCTCGGGTGGTATCTTCGTTTTCAAAATTGTGGATATTTTGAATGCGGTCTTGAAGCGAGAATTGCTCTTGATCAAGTTCATTATTTTGAATACTTCTGTTAGTGAATTTTTCCATAGAAATCTCCTTTGCTTTGTTGGTGTGTCCATCATAACTCTCCATAGGGGAAGAGTCAAGCACTTTTTCACGAAAAACCCAACGACTTGAAATCGCTGGGGTTAAGTGGTTAGAGTTGGTTAGTTGTTGGACTGCTGAGTGAGGTGTGGACATTATAACACAAAACCCCGTCTTGCAACGGGATTTTTTTATTCCAGAATCAGTAAACCATCTTTAACTTCAAATGGGCCTTTTTCATTGATACGATCGTAAAACATGATTCCGTTGATGTGGTCAATTTCATGCTGAACAACGATGGAGTTGTAGCCTTTAAGTTTGATGCGGTGTTTTTCCCCATCCTTGTCAAAGTAGTCAACAGTGACGCGAGCATGGCGCACCACATAGCCAGGCACGTTGCGGTCAACAGACAGACAACCTTCTCCTTCACCAAGAGCAGCGTCTTGAACAGAGTGAGAGACGATTTTTGGATTGTACATAATGGCTTGCAAATCGTAGGCTTCTTGTGGAGTTTCGCCTTCTTCAACAATATTAGGCACCAAAACCGCGATAATGCGTTTTGAGATATCTAACTGGGGGGCAGCAAGTCCAACCCCACCGCGGAGCCCCATCTTTTCAGCCATGACAGGATCTTGGGAGTGTTTCAGGAATTGCATCATCTTTTCTCCAAGGATGATTTCCTGATCAGATAGGGGGAAAGTGACTTCCTCAGCAACCGCGCGTAGAGTAGGGTTCCCCTCGCGGATAATATCGTTCATATCAATTAAGTGAGCAGCTTTTGTAATACGTTCTATTGCAGACATTTTCTCTCCTTTCATTACCTCTACATGATAACACAAAATGACAAGGATTGAAAGCATTACGGTATTAAGCTTTTTTAGAAATTTAATAGCAAGTTGAATTCAATTGTGAAAAGAATTACTTATCTGTGATATAATAAAAAGAAAAGGCTTGCATTAGAAAGTAGGGAGAATGAAGATGCAAAGAAGAAAAGATAGACATAAACGTGGACCAGTTTTTCATTTTGTGAGAGGCTTTGTAAACTTTTTTAGGAGTTATCGCAAATGGAGTAATAAGGGATTTGTGGCGATACTCTTGCTAGCAGTTGCTTTTATCAATGGGCTTGGTCTTGTTGTTTGAAAGTTTCCAAGGCATGCCTCTGACCAGTCAAAAACGAGATACTATTTATCAAGAAGGAACTAAGAAAAAGTCTCAGGAGCAGGAAGAGGAAAAAACTGCTAGAATTATGGCTCATGGTGATTTGCTTTATCATGATATTCTTTACTTTTCAGCAAAAAAGGATGATGGAACGTATGATTTTCATGAGAATTTTGAGTATGTGACACCTTGGCTTAAGCAGGCAGACTTAGCTATTGGTGACTTTGAAGGAACCATTAATAAAGATCATTATTTAGCAGGTTATCCTCTCTTTAATGCTCCTGCTGAAGTTATGGATGCCATTAAGGATGCAGGTTATCAAGTGCTAGACTTGGCGCATAACCATATCCTAGATTCACAAATAGAAGGTGTGGTCTCAACAGCAGATGCTATCGAAAAAGCAGGAATAACACCAATTGGAGTTTATACGCACGAGCCACGTGATCAGGCTCCGCTGGTTATTAAGGAAGTGAATGGTATCAAGGTTGCACTTTTGGCTTATTCTTATGGATTTAATGGAATTGAGCAAAATATTTCTCAGGAGGATTATAATCACTATCTTTCAGATTTAGATGAGAATAAAATGAAATCTGAAATTGAACGAGCAGAAAAGGAAGCAGATATCACCATTATCATGCCACAAATGGGTGTTGAGTATCGATTGGAACCAACTGAAGAACAAAAGGTTCTTTATCACAAGATGATCGATTGGGGAGCTGATATTATCTTTGGAGGGCACCCTCACGTAGTTGAACCATCTGAAACGGTTGAAAAAGATGGGGACAAGAAACTCATTATCTATTCAATGGGGAACTTCATTTCAAATCAACGGATTGAGACAATGGAAGGAGTAGAAAATGCTAAGTGGACTGAACGTGGCGTGCTCATGGATGTGACCATTAAGAAGAAGGATGGAAAAACAACTATCGGAACAGCTAAAGCTCATCCTACTTGGGTCAATCGAACACCAAAGGGAACTTTTTCACCAGAAGGATATCCCCTATATCATTATCAAACTTATATCTTAGAAGATTTTATCGAGGGTGGTAGTCATCGTGACCAGTTAGATGGAGCGACTAAGGAACGAATTGATACAGCCTATAAAGAAATGAATGAACATGTGGGATTGAAGTGGGACTAGTTTGAATCCAGAGGAAAGTAAATGACGATTAAGGTAATTGCGACAGATATGGATGGGACCTTGCTGGATGCTAGAGGCCAGCTTGATCTCCCACGATTGGAAAAGATTTTAGATCAGTTGGATCAAAGGGGTATTCGTTTTGTCATCGCGACGGGCAATGAAATTCACCGCATGAGGCAACTACTGGAGCACTTGGTGGATCGAGTGGTTCTGGTTGTTGCCAATGGTGCTCGTATTTTTGAAAACAATGAACTGATTCAGGCTCAGACTTGGGATGATGCCATTGTCGATAAGGCTTTGGCTCATTTCGAGGGTCGAGCGTGTCAGGACCAGTTTGTTGTAACGGGGATGAAGGGTGGTTTCGTCAAAGAAGGTACGATTTTTACAGACCTTGAAAGTTTTATGACTCCGGAAATGATTGAACAATTCTACCAACGGATGCATTTTGTGGATGAATTAACCTCTGACCTCTTTGGTGGTGTGCTCAAGATGAGTATGGTTGTTGGTGAGGAACGTTTGAGTTCGGTTTTGGAAGAAATCAATAATCTTTTTGATGGCCGTGTTCGAGCTGTATCGAGTGGCTATGGTTGCATTGATATCCTCCAAGCTGGGATTCATAAAGCATGGGGCTTAGAAGAATTACTCAAGCGTTGGGACTTGAGCCCCCAACAAATCATGGCTTTTGGTGACAGTGAAAACGATGTTGAAATGCTGGAAATGGCCGGGATGGCCTATGCGATGGAAAATGCTGATGGTAAAGCCAAAGCTGTGGCGACTGCTCTAGCACCAGCTAACAGCCAAGGAGGAGTTTATCAAGTCTTGGAAAACTGGTTAGAAAAAGGAGAATGAAGTGGCAGTACAGTTATTAGAAAATTGGCTCCTAAAGGAACAAGGCAAAATCCAAACCAAGTATCGTCACTTAAATCGCATTTCTGTTGTAGAGCCAGATATTCTCTTTATTGGGGATTCCATTGTTGAGTATTATCCTCTGCAGGAACTATTTGGGACTGCAAAGACGATTGTCAATCGAGGCATTCGAGGTTATCAGACAGGGCTGTTACTTGAGAACCTCGATGCCCATCTTTATGGTGGGGCAGTAGATAAAATTGTCCTTTTGATTGGGACAAACGATATTGGAAAAGATGTGCCTGTGAATGATGTCCTCAATAATCTCGAAGCTATTATTCAATCCATTGCTCGCGATTATCCATTGACAGAGATTAAATTGCTTTCCATTTTGCCAGTCAATGAGGGAGAAGACTACAAGCAGACAGTCTATATCCGCACGAATGAAAAAATTCAAAAATGGAATCAAGCTTATCAAGAGCTTGATTCTGCCTACATGCAGGTAGAATTTGTTCCAGTTTTTGATAGTTTGTTAGACCAAGAAGGCCAACTCAAAAAAGATTATACAACTGATGGGCTGCATCTCAGTGTTGCTGGTTATCAGGTTTTGACTAAAGCCCTGAAATCCTATCTTTTTTAGTTATGTGATTTCCCTTTTGCATTTTTGAGTTAGATAAGGTATAATGGTTTTATTGTCTTTTGGGGTCGTTACGGATTCGACAGGCATTATGAGGCATATTTTGCGACTCGTGTGGCGACGTAAACGCTCAGTTAAATATAACTGCAAAAAATAACACTTCTTACGCTCTAGCTGCCTAAAAACCAGCAGGCGTGACCCGATTTGGATTGCTCGTGTTCAATGACAGGTCTTATTATTAGCGAGATACGATCAAGTCTTGTCTAGCGGCTTGATAAGAGATTGGTAGACTCGCAGTTTCTAGGCTTGAGTTATGTGTCGAGGGACTGTTAAACTAATACATAACCTATGGTTGTAGACAAATATGTTGGCAGGTGTTTGGACGTGGGTTCGACTCCCACCGGCTCCATTATTCCTTTGCATTCCTTGGTAAAACGTTGTTAAATCAACGTTTTTTATTTTTTTCTTTGGTATTCCTTGGTATTCTTTTGCGAAAAAAGGATACAACAAAGGAGTCACAAAAAGGAGGCGAACCTCCTTAAAAATTAATATAATACTCAATTGCTTTTTGAAAACAATTGAGTATTAGTAGTTTGTATAGTCGCCCTCAATCAGTTTTTGCGATAAGCTTTAATACTGTGACTATACCATTCTTGCATTTCTTTTGATGGTGGTGTCATATAATCCCCATACATCTGAGTTAAAAATTGGTCATATTTTTTAGGGACGGGCAACATACGGCCTTCAAACTCAGTTAAAATCAGTTCTTTAAAGGTATCAACTGGGAAGACTTCTTTCATTCCTTCCTTACTGATCCCAATTCCTCCTTCATATTGAGGAGTGTTGGTTGTAGCTTTTTTGACTAGCTGATCAATTTTCTTGTAAAAGTAACGAGGATTAACAAATCGGAGAGCGTACCAGCTACATAATCTTAGAAAATCTTTTAATTTGCTATCACCGTGAACTGCACGTGATTTTTTGATATAAGCTAGTTGACGAAGGGCTACATACTTATAACTCTTGTCGACAATGCTCAAGTCTGTAAAGCGATCAATTGGGAAGACATCGATGAAGAGACTGGTGTCATGACGCTTGTACTTAACATGGTCTTCGATAACAGTAGAAGTATCTAAAATCGATGCGAAATTATGGAAGTACCAAGAAGAAGTGTCGTAGGAGAGAACCTTATAACGAGTGTGATTTTCTTCCTCAATAATCTTCAGTAAACGCTCATAATCTTCACGATAGAGAGAAATATCAATATCATCATCCCAGGGAATCATACCTTTGTGGCGGATAGCTCCAAGCATGGTCCCATAGCTGAGAAAATAATGAATATTATGTTTTTTACAAGTTTCATCAATATAGTCTAGCAGGGCTAGTTGAATTTCTTTAATTTCTTCTTTTTCTAAATATTGCATCCTAATCCTCCAATTTATAGGCATGAAATTCATGACTGTAGAAACGTTTTTCTTCAGGTGGTAGGGTCATATAATCTCCATAAAATTGTGTCAAAATAGCATCAAATTTTTCAGGTGCAGGGAGGCTTAAATTCTCAAAGGGTAAATCGATTGTTTTATCGAAGGTACCACTTGGGAAGACTTCCTTTTCCTTAAATTTAGAAGGGATGAAAGCCATATACTGCCCATTTTCACGACTATATTTTTGAATTTCTTTCTCGATTTTATGTGCGAAATAACGAGGAGAAACAGGTCGAAGGAGCAACCAAAAGGCTGTTCGTATCCAATCTTTTAAAAGTCTGTCTTTATAGACAATATTTTTTTATGTTTACTGAAAGACAGAAGTTTGAAGCTTTCCAGTTTATAACAAATATCAATGACCTTAGGGTCATCAAAGCGATCCATAGGGAAAAATATCGATAAAGACACCAGACTCATAGGGTTTTTGTATTTCGAGTATCAATAATTTTAGTCGTACTGTCGGTTATTTTTGATAAAGTTGTTAAAGTAGTTTTTATCAGTTTCTAGGATAAGAGCTTATACTTGCTTTTTTCCTTTTGAAAAATGTTTATAAATCGTTGGTAGTCTTCTCGAGGCATGGATAAATCAATATCGTCGTCCCAAGGGATAAAGCCTTGATGTCGAACTGCCCCAATCAGAGTCCCGTAGTTAATAATATAGTTGATATTGTGCTTTTTACAGAGAGTATCAATATAATCCAAAATTTCTAATTCAATTTGTTTGGCATCTTCAATGGTTAGTTGTTTCATTCTACACTCCTATGATCTTTTGAATTTATTTTTTAAGGCTAGGACATGGTTTAAAAATTCATAGAAAATGCTATCTTTGGTGAAGATAAGTAGACTAATATAAGAGATGGCTGATAGCAAGACAATCAAACCAGTATTAATCAAAAATGGCAAATTAATGACCATATCCACAGGATACAAGAAATTGATCAGGAAATAAATTGCTACGAAAGAAAGTGAAAAGAGGGAGTATCGGACAGTATAGCTGAAGATATGTCCCAAGTGGATGAGCTGTTTTCTATGAATGAAAATGATATAGAAAACAAGTAGAGAGGTCTCTGATAGCATAGTTGTCAGTAAGTAGTATTCAGGAGCTACGATATGGTTGAAAAAGAGGAGACTATTTAAGCCTAAATTGAGTAATCCTGCAAAGACTGTATAGACTGTGATACGTTTTTCATAGCCATTCGTAAAGAGAATTTGTGAACCAAGAATGGTATCTAGTGCCAGGATAATTGTACGAAAAGCGAAGAGAGAGGTTAAGATACCACCTCCGATATATTTTTCACTACCGTAAAGTAGGATGGCATTTGGTCCTAAAACCATAAGTCCAAAACTCAGTGGAATGATAAAGAAGTTAAAGATTCGACTTCCTCTGTTAACAAGGGCGACATAAGCTTCCTTATCGCCTTTTCCTAGATAGTAACTGAGACGAGGCACACTCACTCCAATGGCACCTGTTACAACCCCAGCTATAACGGTCACAATTCGTTGAGCCATGGTATAGTAACTAACGTTGACATCAATCCCCGTTTTAACGAGGAAGAGACGGTCCAAAAATGTGAAGAGCATATTGGCATTGGCAAAGACCAACATGGCTGTCAGAGGGAGAAAGAGCGGTTTAAAATCACTTAGGTGAATCTTAACAAGCTTAATGTCTCTTTTAATCCAAAAATAACTAATCAGATAGTTAATCAGTGTCGATAAACTCATCACGAGTGTGTAGACAACAATATCGTGCTCATTTTTGACAAACAGGAAAATAGAGACCAGCATCAGGATACGAATGAAGGCAGTCTTGTAGAAAAGAAAACTGTAATTTTCCAGAGCCTCATTGACCCATTCGATTGAAAAAATCTGGGCAATGAGTTGAATCCCCATAACAAGGTAGACTTTTTTGATGATTGGATTATCACTAAAGAAGAGAGGATAGGCTAAGATATAGACAGCTGTGGTCAAAATCGTACAAGCTATGCACAAATAAAAAAGACTAGAGAAGGTTCTGTTAAGATCCTTTTTGTTATCCTTGACATTACTGATGGCCCGTAAACCGTAGTTATAGACTCCATAAGTCGCAAAGGGCAAGAAAAATGACAAAAATAGTGTCGACTGAGTTGAAGTAACCATAGTCTGTCTCGGTCCAAGACACGCGCGACATAGGTTCCAGTTAGGATGGGAAAAATAATATTTAAGACACGAATTCTATATAAGATAGAGCATTTAATTTTATACTTTTCATTCAATTTACCTCGTTTTTTCATTATATCACAAAAGTTAGCTAATAAGAAATGAAGGGCAGTAAGT
>BNJU01001090.1_pt1 | contig 94847 bp, 106 predicted proteins | sample 8539281 | NCBI WGS metagenome assembly BNJU01 (sample SAMD00202456, study PRJDB9452) | human saliva metagenome | isolation source: human saliva | place: Japan
TTTGTGCCAAGTCGATGCTGTAGTCGGTTGTCACTGCGCCATCGGCTGCAGTTGTAGTATTAGAAGTCAAATTCAAAGCATTGGAAACTTGTACCGTTGCTTTATCTGCGCTGACGGTATAAGTGGTTTCTTTGCCTGAAGTTGTTTTATTAACGTGCGTGTTGCTGCCTGCCTCCACCTTGGTCGTGGTTTTGGCATTATTGATGGCATTGGCTACATCGCCGGCAGTCGCTACACCGGCAGTCGGTGCGGACACTGTGCCATTATTATCGACAGACAATGAGCCTTGAGTGACGTTGATTTGAACTTTTGATGCATTCTCGCCATCGGTAACTGCAACGGTCGTCAAATTACCATCGGCGTAGTTGACTGTACCGTTATTATTGATACGAGATTTGTCTGTACCATTTTGTTGGATATTGTGTCCAACATTGTTCATAACGGTGTACAGTTGGCTACCATTAACTGCATCGGTTGAAGTGGCGGAAATACGGCCTGCGGCAACATTCTGGATTTGGCGTTCATTGCCTGCACTGCCTACAGAAACCGCGCCTGTTGTAGAGGATGAAGAAGCAGCATAGCTGACATTGGTCGCAGCGCCACTATCGTTTTTGAATGAGGCATTTTTAGCGGTTGCATCAAAATTATTGGCTGCACCGACAGCACCATTGCCCAAAGCGACAGAATCTTGAACAGAAGCAGTAGTACCGTTACCCAAAGCAACAGCATTGACGCCTGTAACATTTGCCTGATTGCCGATAGCAATACCATTTGTGGCTGCACTTGTCGTAGATGCAGATGGGCCAATGGCAATTGAGTTTGCACCTTTCGCACCATCGTTATTCCAGTTTTTGGTGCCGTCAGTGCTACCATCAGTTGACTTAACAGAGAAATAACGAACGCGTTCGAGCGCACTCAATACACCATAAAGTTGAGAGCCATTGATGGCATCAGTAGAAGTAGCAGAAATATCGCCGGGGATACATTGATGATTTGGCGTTCATAGCCTTTAGAACCGACAGACACAACATCACCAGCATCGGTAGTTGCACCGCCTGCCCAAGTGTAGGTCACGCCCATAATTTCGCGTTGAACGTATGCCTTACCTTCTTTATCAGTTTTAGAAGCCGTACCCAAAGCCACAGAGTTCAGCAAAGTAGCCTTCGCACCTGTACCCAAAGCTACACCACCAAAGGCAGTGGCCTGAGATTTAGTACCGATAGCCAGAGACAAATCAGCAGATGAATTAGACTGCACACCTAATGCAACAGAACCTTGACCGGCAATAGTATTACCATAAGAACCGTAATTCATCGTATCGCCGGTCATTTCTTTATAGATATCACGCAGACTTTTACCGCTCAGCGTATATTCACCGGTCTTTGCACCTTGGGCATTGTATTTGATAAATTTATCCGTTGCATTGCCAGAATATCGAGTACCACCTACCGCATCTAAATCATCACCACCAATAGCAACAGATGAATTACCATTAGCCAAGACATTGCCGCCAACCGCAATAGATTGGTCTCCCTTTGCCCACGCACCCTCAGGTCTGCCCTGTGGATCAACACGGTTACCTGAACCAATAGCAATAGACTGAGTTATCTTAGAACTACTTGAATCGCCTACTCGAGCCGTATTACCAATAGCAATATTATTGTGAGTTGAATTCACGTTCATACTATTTTGGGAGAGAACCTCAGATGCACGTCCAATAGCAATCGTACCAAAGCCGGTTGCATTCGCGTCTGCACCAAGTGCAATAGCACTTGATGGCGCACTACCCGAAGCTGGAGAATTTGCCACTGCATCTTTACCGATGGCAATGGTATTTCCAGCTTGAGCTTTGGCTGAATTACCTATGGCAATAGCGTTACCTTGATTGGCTTGTGCCGTTAATCCTACCCCTAATGCACCAACACCTGTTGCTGTTGCACCGCTGATCGCAGTAGCACTGGTTGTGCTATCAGCTTCAATTCGTCCAACCTGAGCATTTGCCGCATATACATTGCTTGCCCCCAAAAGAGCTGCCGAAATCACTGTCAATCTGAAAACTGTCGCAATACCATTTTTACCGGATTCGGCAGATACATCTGTACTATTTTGTTCTGCAGACGATTTCACACGGCCTTTGGCCAATTCGGATGTTACGACGAAAGATTGAATCGTACGGTTCCAAACGACTTTAAATATCTTATTCATTAGTGTGTCTTTCTCTTTTTTTGATGGATAAAAGCGTAGGCATGAGCATGACGCTACTTTAAAAAGTCTATTGCGGAGGATTTCCCAGCAAATACTTGCTTCGAGCTGACGTTTATTGTCACTTTGAGACGAAATTTAGGTCTTTTACTATCTCGAATTGAAATAGTATTTCATACTTACAAAATATCCGCTAGTCCGAAATATCAACCGATTATCTTTAATTTCTAAATAAAATCACGGCTTTCAAGCAGAAAAACCAATTATTAAAAGGGCTCCAGCCATGTTTCTATTAATAAGCGGTGTGTTGTATTCCGTTGACAAGTCATCAGCAAGTACAGTAATCATGCAAACCATATGCCAATTATTTAGAATATTATTCAAAATGAATTATTTATTGAAAAAAACGAGAAAGGCCGTCTAAAATGTTTCAGACGGCCTTTAATGAAAATGATATCGAATATCTACTTACTTGAATAATTTGTTTTTTTAAGTTATCAATAAAATCGGCAATATGCTTTTTAATACATAATAGGAAGAATACGCATATCCCTACTTATACAAATATGGATAGTTTTACAAACCGAATATGGCAATATCGCCCTTACCTTGACGAATCAGCTCGGTGCCATCGGTCATATCGATAACCGTCGTCGGCTCAGTACCGCACCAGCCGCCATCAATAACCAAATCAACGGCATGCTCAAGACGATCTCGGATTTCATATGGATCGGTCAATGGCTCGTCGTCTTCGGGCAGCATGAGGGTGCAACTTAAAATAGGTTCACCCAATTCTTGCAAAGTGCCAAGGCGGTGGCGTTATCGGGAACACGCAGGCCGATGGTTTTGCGCTTGGGGTGAAGCGTGCGATTGGGTACTTCTTTGGTTGCCTGCAGGATAAAGGTGTAGCTGCCGGGCGTAGCTGCTTTGAGCTGGCGGAATTGGGCATTATCTACTTTGGCGTAAGTACCCAATTCGCTCAAATCAGCACACATCAGGGTCAGATGGTGTTTTTGATCGATTTTGCGAATCGTGAGAATACGCTCCATCGCGGTTTTGTCACCAAGTTTGCAACCCAGTGCATAGCAGGAATCCGTAGGGTAAACGATAACTCCGCCACTGCGGACAATATCGGCGGCTTGTTTGATGAGGCGGTCTTGGGGATTATCGGGATGAATAGCGAAAAATTGTGCCATGTTTTTTCCTTATCATTCTAATGGTTTGTTGTTTGACATTTTAAAACTTATTTGGCCGTCTGAATATTGGATTTCCAACACTATGAATGGATTTAGCCTCAGCTACAACACAGCTGCACCCAGTGATACCTTATAGATAATTTTGATTTACCGGCCGATATCGAAAGTCAATTTAATACACTATATAATGCGTTATTTTGTTTGAAAGTCATCTCAATGTCTGCTTCTTCCCTCCCCGCCCGCCGCTTGTCTGTCGCACCTATGCTTGATTGGACAGACAGACACTACCGCTTTATGGCGCGACAAATTACACGCAATGCTTGGCTTTATAGCGAAATGGTCAATTCAGGCGCAGTGGTTTACGGAGATAAAGACCGCTTTTTGAGTTTCAACGAAGGCGAGCAACCGGTAGCTTTACAGCTTGGCGGCTCAGATCCGCATGACTTGGCAATCGCTGCCAAAGCGGCTGAGGCGTATGGCTATAACGAAGTTAACCTAAATTGCGGCTGCCCCAGCCCACGCGTACAAAAAGGCGCTTTCGGCGCTTGCCTAATGAATGATGTAGATTTGGTGGCAGATTGTTTGAATGCGATGCAGAATGCAGTTGGAATTCCGGTGACGGTCAAACACCGCATCGGCGTAGACAGACAGACAGAATATCAAGTTGTGGCAGATTTTGTGGGAACGCTTCGCGAAAAAACAGCCTGTCGCACATTTATCGTCCATGCACGTAATGCTTGGCTGGACGGTTTATCCCCAAAAGAAAACCGCGAAGTTCCGCCACTCAAATATGAATACGTCTACCGCTTGAAACAAGAGTTCCCCGACTTAGAAATTTTGATTAACGGTGGCATTACCACCAACGAAGAAATCGCCGAACATCTGAAATTTGTAGACGGCGTCATGATCGGGCGCGAGGCTTATCATAATCCAATGCTGATGCGTGATTGGGATGCACTGTTTTACAACGACGCACACGAACCAATCCAATACGTAGATTTAGCAGCTTGGCTATACGCATACAGCCGCGAACAAATCGCCTCAGGACGCGGCACTATCCTACGCCACATCGTCCGCCATGCCCTGGGCTTAATGCACGGACTAAAAAATGCCCGCACTTGGCGCCGTATGCTCTCAGATGCCGCCTTGCTAAAAGACAACGACGGCAGCCTGATTCTAGACGCATGGAAAGAAGTCGAACGCGCAAATATTTGGGACTAATGGCATATCGTGCGAATAAATGAAAGGCCGTCTGAATCATCCATTTTCAGACGGCCTTTTAAATTGCAACAAACTGCTAAAGATATATTCATTTCTCTTTAGCTACTATTACGATTAATTTATCGAATAAACCCAAAACCATAATCTAAGTATAAAAAAATGCGGCCTAAATAGGCCGCATTTACTTTACTTCGTCTTTTTCAGACGGCCTTTTCAGGCCGTCTGAAAGTCAGATTACCATTGGTAACCAACTGCTGCGGTAGCACCGAAGTGACCACGTGAGTTGCCGGAAGCAGTACCTTTGATGATCCAGTTACCACCATCGGAGATGCTAGAGAAGCCGACAGCGTAACCGGTTTCACCGCGGTAGTGACCACCACCGATAGCCAGCATGCTCTTACCTGGCAAGTAAGCTTGTGGCAGACCGGCAGTAGCCAGAGCTTGAGCCACACCTGCGCGGGCGTTGTTGTCAACCTTGTTCACATTGCTGTTCACATCGCCGAATTTTTGGTTCAGCTGGTCAACGTTAACCGCATCGGTACCGTTCTTACCTGGAGCAACATTTTTAATAGTAGTGTTGCCGGCATCGATACCACCTTGGTTGATGGTTACAGGACCTGCTTTCAGTTCGTTAGTAGTAACACTGTTAACAGTCAGATCAGGGTTCAAGCTGACTTTCAGCGCATCGCCGTCTTTCTTAACGAAGATGTTTTGAACTTCTTTCTCTGAAGTCTTACCGGTTGCTTTGTCGAATACTTGAACTTTAGTACCCGCATCACCTTTAATCTGAATAGTGTTATTCAGTGGTTTGGTGATTTCTTTGTTTTCCTCATCACGCAAACCGAAGGTGCCATCAGCATCTTTACCATCTTTACCGTCTTTACCATCTTTCACGGTTGCGGTAGTAGTAGAGATGACTTTACCGTCTTTATCGAAGTTGTTGATAGTGATGGTAGAAGTACCTTTAGCTTCATCACGCTCAACTTTACCTTCAGCAGACTTACCGTTTTCACCGGTATCACCTTTGGCACCAGTTGCACCAGTATCACCTTTAGCACCGTCTTTAACAACAGTAGTAGTAGTGTTACCGTTACCGTCTTTGATGGTTACAGTATGAGTACCATCACCGTTGTCTTTAACTTCAGCTTCAGCATTCTTACCGTCTGCACCAGTTGCACCATCTTTAACGATAGTAGTAGTGGTTTTACCTTCGCCATCAGTAATGGTTACAGTGTGAGTGCCGTTGCCGTTGTCTTTAACTTCGGCTTTAGCGTTCTTACCGTCTGCACCATCTTTAACGATAGTGGTAGTAGTGTTACCGTCACCGTCAGTGATGGTTACAGTGTGAGTACCATTGCCATTGTCTTTAACGTCGGCTTTAGCGTTCTTACCGTCTGCACCGGTATCACCTTTGGCACCAGTTGCACCGGTAGCGCCAGTTGCACCGTCTTTAACGATGGTAGTAGTGGTGTTACCTTCGCCATCAGTGATGGTTACAGTATGAGTGCCGTTGCCGTTGTCTTTAACGTCGGCTTTAGCGTTCTTACCGTCTGCACCATCTTTAACGATAGTGGTAGTAGTGTTACCGTCACCGTCAGTGATGGTTACAGTGTGAGTACCATTGCCGTTGTCTTTAACGTCGGCTTTAGCGTTCTTACCGTCTGCACCGGTATCACCTTTGGCACCAGTTGCACCGGTAGCGCCAGTTGCACCGTCTTTAACGATGGTAGTAGTGGTGTTACCTTCGCCATCAGTGATGGTTACAGTGTGAGTGCCGTTGCCGTTGTCTTTAACGTCGGCTTTAGCATTCTTACCGTCTACACCATCTTTAACGATAGTGGTAGTAGTGTTACCTTCGCCATCAGTGATGGTTACAGTGTGAGTACCATTGCCGTTGTCTTTAACTTCGGCTTTAGCATTCTTACCGTCTGCACCGGTATCACCTTTGGCACCAGTTGCACCGTCTTTAATGATGGTAGTAGTGGTATTACCGTTACCGTCTTTGATGGTTACAGTGTGAGTACCGTTGCCGTTGTCTTTAACGTCGGCTTCAGCGTTCTTACCGTCTGCACCAGTTGCGCCGGTAGTACCAGTAGCACCTGTTGCGCCAGTTGCACCGTCTTTAACGATGGTAGTGGTGGTATTACCGTTACCGTCTTTAATGGTTACAGTGTGAGTACCGTCGCCGTTGTCTTTAACGTCAGCTTCAGCGTTCTTACCGTCTTTAACGATAGTGGTAGTAGTGTTACCGTCACCGTCAGTAATGGTTACAGTGTGAGTGCCATTGCCATTGTCTTTAACGTCGGCTTTAGCATTCTTACCGTCTGCACCGTCTTTAACGATAGTGGTTGTAGTGTTACCGTCACCGTCAGTGATGGTTACGGTGTGAGTGCCATTGCCGTTGTCTTTAACGTCGGCTTTAGCGTTCTTACCGTCTGCACCGGTATCACCTTTGGCGCCAGTTGCACCGTCTTTAAGGATGGTAGTAGTAGTGTTACCGTTACCGTCTTTGATGGTTACAGTATGAGTACCGTTGCCGTTGTCTTTAACTTCGGCTTCAGCGTTCTTACCGTCGGCACCAGTTGCGCCGGTAGCGCCAGTTGCACCGTCTTTAACGATGGTAGTAGTAGTGTTACCGTCACCGTCTTTGATGGTTACAGTATGAGTACCGTTGCCGTTGTCTTTAACTTCGGCTTCAGCGTTCTTACCGTCTTTAACGATGGTAGAAGTAGTATTACCGTCACCGTCAACAACAGTTACTGTGTGAGTACCGTCACCGTTGTCTTTAACGTCGGCTTTAGCGTTCTTACCGTCTGCACCGGTATCACCTTTGGCACCAGTTGCACCGGTAGCGCCAGTTGCACCGTCTTTAACGATGGTAGTAGTAGTGTTACCGTCACCGTCTTTGATGGTTACAGTATGAGTACCGTTGCCGTTGTCTTTAACTTCGGCTTCAGCGTTCTTACCGTCTTTAACGATGGTAGAAGTAGTATTACCGTCACCGTCAACAACAGTTACTGTGTGAGTACCGTCACCGTTGTCTTTAACGTCGGCTTTAGCGTTCTTACCGTCTGCACCGGTATCACCTTTGGCACCAGTTGCACCGGTAGCGCCAGTTGCACCGTCTTTAACGATGGTAGTAGTAGTGTTACCGTTACCGTCTTTGATGGTTACAGTATGAGTACCGTTGCCGTTGTCTTTAACTTCAGCTTCAGCGTTCTTACCGTCTTTAACGATGGTAGAAGTAGTATTACCGTCACCGTCAACAACAGTTACTGTGTGAGTACCGTCACCGTTGTCTTTAACGTCGGCTTTAGCATTCTTACCGTCGGCACCAGTTGCACCGGTAGCGCCAGTTGCACCGTCTTTAACGATAGTAGTAGTGGTATTACCGTTACCGTCTTTGATGGTTACAGTGTGAGTACCGTTGCCGTTGTCTTTAACTTCGGCTTCAGCATTCTTACCGTCGGCACCAGTTGCACCGGTAGCGCCAGTTGCACCGTCTTTAATGATGGTAGTAGTGGTATTACCGTTACCGTCTTTGATGGTTACAGTGTGAGTACCGTTGCCGTTGTCTTTAACTTCGGCTTCAGCATTCTTACCGTCTTTAACGATGGTAGAAGTAGTGTTACCGTCACCGTCAACAACAGTCACTGTGTGAGTACCGTCACCATTGTCTTTAACTTCAGCTTTGGCATTCTTACCATCGGCACCAGTTGCACCAGTAGCACCAGTTGCACCGGTAGCACCAGTTGCACCGTCTTTAATGATGGTAGTAGTGGTATTACCGTTACCGTCTTTGATGGTTACAGTATGAGTACCGTTGCCGTTGTCTTTAACTTCGGCTTCAGCATTCTTACCGTCTTTAACGATGGTAGAAGTAGTGTTACCGTCACCGTCAACAACAGTCACTGTGTGAGTACCGTCACCATTGTCTTTAACTTCAGCTTTGGCATTCTTACCATCGGCACCAGTTGCACCGGTAGCACCAGTTGCACCGGTAGCACCAGTTGCACCGTCTTTAAGGATGGTAGTAGTGGTATTACCGTTACCGTCTTTGATGGTTACAGTGTGAGTGCCGTTGCCGTTGTCTTTAACGTCGGCTTCAGCGTTCTTACCGTCGGCACCAGTTGCGCCGGTAGCGCCGGTTGCACCGTCTTTACCATCCTTACCGTCTTTAACGATGGTAGTAGTGACTGAGCCATCACCTAGATTAGTAATAGTGATGGTATGGGTACCGTCACCATTATCTACAACTTCACCTGTGATGCTGTCGCCTTTGTCGCCTTTAGCGCCAGTAGCACCGGTGTCACCTTTTTCGCCTTTGTCGCCGGTTGCGCCAGTATCACCTTTATCGCCTTTGTCGCCTTTAGCGCCGGTTGCACCAGTAGCGCCGGTATCACCTTTGTCGCCTTTGTCGCCAGTAGCGCCGGCTGCGCCAGTGTCACCTTTATCGCCTTTGTCGCCTTTATCGCCTTTGTCGCCTTTAGCGCCGGCTGCGCCAGTGTCACCTTTGTCGCCTTTAGCGCCAGTAGCGCCGGTATCACCTTTGTCGCCTTTAGCACCAGTAGCGCCGGTGTCACCTTTTTCACCTTTGTCGCCGGTTGCACCAGTAGCGCCGGTATCACCTTTTTCACCTTTGTCGCCGGTTGCACCAGTAGCGCCGGTATCACCTTTTTCACCTTTGTCGCCGGTTGCACCAGTAGCGCCGGTATCACCTTTTTCACCTTTGTCGCCGGTTGCACCAGTAGCGCCGGTATCACCTTTTTCACCTTTGTCGCCGGTTGCACCAGTAGCGCCGGTATCACCTTTGTCGCCTTTAGCGCCAGTAGCACCGGTGTCACCTTTTTCACCTTTGTCGCCGGTTGCACCAGTAGCGCCGGTATCACCTTTGTCGCCTTTAGCGCCAGTAGCACCAGTATCGCCTTTAGCACCGGTAGCACCAGTATCGCCTTTAGCGCCAGTAGCACCGGTATCGCCTTTAGCGCCAGTAGCACCAGTGTCGCCTTTAGCACCGGTAGCACCGGTATCGCCTTTAGCACCGGTAGCACCGGTATCGCCTTTAGCACCGGTAGCACCGGTATCGCCTTTAGCACCGGTAGCACCGGTATCGCCTTTAGCACCGGTAGCACCGGTATCGCCTTTAGCACCGGTAGCACCGGTATCGCCTTTAGCACCGGTAGCACCAGTGTCGCCTTTAGCACCGGTAGCACCAGTGTCGCCTTTAGCACCGGTAGCACCAGTGTCACCTTTAGCGCCAGTAGCACCAGTGTCACCTTTAGCGCCAGTAGCGCCGTCTTTACCATTCTTACCATCTTTTACGATAGTAGTAGTAACTGTACCGGTCTCAAGATCAGTAATAGTGATTGTATGGGTACCGTCTTTATTATCTACAACTTCACCAGTGATGCTGCCGCCTTTTTCACCGGTATCACCTTTGTCGCCTTTAGGACCGGCAGGACCAGTATCGCCTTTTTCGCCTTTAGGACCAGCAGGACCGGTATCGCCTTTAGCACCAGTAGCACCAGTATCGCCTTTAGCACCAGTTGCGCCGGTAGCACCAGTAGAACCACCACCAATTACGCTCAGGGTGTATTCGTTAGTGCCGTTTGAGGTCATTGTCAAACCGTTACCGGCGATCAGTTTCAGAGTGTTATTAGCATTTGATTTAGGATCGTATTTGTATGTACCTTCAGCTGGTGAGCTACCGCTACCATTGTGGCCTGAGAATACAAACGGATTCAGATTTTCGATGCGGTTTGCAACAGCATACAATTGAGAGCCGTTGATTGCATCGGTAGAATTTGCAGAGATACGACCTGCAGCAACGTTTTGGATTTGACGTTCGTTACCTGCAGAGCCTACAGACAATACTGCGCCGTTACCCAAGCCGCTGGTTGCGCCTGCGAAACCACCGTAAGTGTATTTGCCAACGGTAGCGCTGTTAGTAGGTGCGAATGCGCTGGTTGTAGAACCGTTACCCAGGGCTACGCTGTTTTCGATAGTAGATTTAGCTTCTGTACCCAAAGCCAGAGTGTTTTTAGCTGTTGCCTGAGCGCTGTTACCCAAAGCAGTTGCAAAGTTGCCGTTAGCTTGAGAGAGGCGACCCAATGCGATGGCTTGTTCTGAAGTGGCTTGGCTTTGTACGCCCAAAGCTACTGCGTATTTGGCAGTTGCTTGAGCAGCAGGACCGAATGCAGAAGCGGAAGTACCGTTAGCTACGGAACCGCGACCGATTGCTACGTCAGAACCTTGTTTGGCTTGAGCGTCGCCACCCAATGCTACCGCGCCGTTTGCCAGGGCTTGAGAACGTTGGCCGATAGCAGTTGCTACGATACCGGTTGCTTGAGCATTAGTACCGATTGCCATTGCCGAACCGGCATTGTTTACTGTGCCTTCAGCATTAGTACCAGTAGAAGTACCATTGGCTGTCGCACCATGGCCCACTGCAACGTCGGCAGCTTGTTGGGCATTTGATTTAGAACCTACTGCAATAGAGTTATTACCAGTGGCTTAGCAGCAGTACCTGCTTTATTACCCAGAGTACCATCTGTCGCACCACCAATAGCCACAGAGTTAGTACCTACTGCTTGAGCAGATGCACCACCGGCAAATGAGCCCTCGCCATTAGCTTGAGACAATACGCCAATAGCAGTACCACGTGCAGCAGTTGATTCAGCATAAGCACCGATACCAATTGCATTATCGCCTCTAGAAACTGTTTTAGTACCGACAGCAATAGAGTTATTGTTAGCCGCAGTAGCAGTTTGACCCACAGCAATAGAGTTAGACTCAGCAGCAGTAGCGTTAGAACCTACAGCAACTGCAGCTTCTTTATTGGCTTGCGCATATGGACCAACTGCAACTGTCAGATTACCTTCTGCTTTTGTATATGAACCAACGCCGACGGCTTGAATACCTGACGCATTTGCGCTAGTACCTGCTGCAATCGCGTGGTCTTGTTTTGCTACGCTATCTTTACCGACAGCAATAGCATTGGTCCAAGCACCGTGAGCGTTGTTACCAATAGCGATAGAATCTTGTTTTTCAGCGTTTGCATGCGTACCTACAGCAACTGCAGCAGCATTTGCATTGGAGTTATCACCAATAGCTGTTGCAAATTGTGCGCCAGCATTTGCACGGTTACCAAAAGCACTTGCGGAGTCTTGAGTAGCAGTTGCACGGTTACCTACTGCAGTCGCACGAATTTGAGTTGCCTGGGCTACGTTACCGATTGCAACAGAAGCTTCGCCACTTGCAACAGAGCTTACACCCATTGCAGTCGATGCGCCGCCGGTTGCGATATTGTTATTACCTACAGCCAATGCTGCGTTTGCGGTCGCAGTATTGTTAGCACCATAAGCGATAGTGCCGTCTTCACCGCTCGCAGTATTTTGATAACCCACTACAACAGAGTTGACACCAACGTTTTTGTTAGAACCGTTGTAAGTACCATTAGGAGTAATGTTTACTGCACTACCTCCCAAATCTTTACATCGGCCTCTGCTCCGCTAGATGCCATCAAAGCACCTGCTGCAACCACTGCAGCAGCTACGGCTTTACGCTTGTCAGAAGCGGATTTTTTGCCGTGTGCATGGCTGATTTCGGAAACCGCGGTCCATGTCTGGGTCGCGTGGTTCCAAATGACTTTAAAGACTTTATTCATATCGATTTTCCTGTAAGGGGTTTGATTTCTTTTGGGACGTTTGCTCGGCCATAAACCGCTTGCCCATACATATGCCGCACTTCAGAGTCTCCCCTTTATGCGGTTTTACGTCGTAATCTCTTGTATGCAATTCCCATGCCAAAAGTTTCCACTCGGCCGAATGACAGCTAAATTCCTGTTTTATGGGATTTTTATGCTGATACATTTCGGGAAGCTTGTGAAGTTTGGGAAACGATGTGCCGTTTTTTTGTCAGCTTGTTTCTTAACAAGTCACTTTTTGTCAGCTTCTTTCAATGCATTCGGAATCCTTGTCCAAATTTTTATATGCGTTTGGTTTTCGCAAATCAACTCTTCCGATAAAGTGTTATTTTTTTCGCCCTCAACGGTCATGCTGGTTAGATTTACTTGTTGCTTTTTTTAAACGATTTTTTTCTAGTTATATGATTTTTTTATTGAAATTTTTAAACAATAATGATTATTAAATAATATGTTAACAGGATAGTTATTTTTAGTGATAGATTTAGATGTCAGCTTTTATTTAGAGAATTAATGAGATTTGTATCGAGGATCGGTTTAAACCGTGTGATGGGTTTATATCGCCTGTTTTCAGACGGCCTTTGACGTTTTCTAACATAGCAAACAGTGGGCAAATGACACGAATTTATGCGCTATTGAGCCGATGGACGGCGTTAAAAAGGCAAGTGTAAAACTTGCCTTTACGTTTGGGATTTGTTTGTTCTCTATTGTAGAAAACTGTGTTGTTTTTTCAGACGGCCTTACCAACGGAACGTTTGGGTCACGCCTGCGGAAGCGCCGTTGTTGCCGGCATAGCCGTAGCCTCCGGTATGGCTGGAGGCGCAGGCGGTGAGTGCGAGGGTAAGGATGAGGAGGATGTGTTTCATGTTTCTTGCTCTGAGTGGGTTGGTTTTAGACTTGGGGCGTTGTATTGCCGTATTAATCGGGCTGGCTGGAGCTTGGTTGTTTTGTCCTGATTTACAGTTAGGCCGCTAAATTGTTTGATGATTGAAAAAGGCCGTCTGAAAACGGGTTTCATGATATTGAAACTTTGTTTTCAGACGGCCTTTATTTTATATCAGCTTATCAGTGGCGGAAATGACGGATGCCGGTTACGACCATGGCGATGCCGTGTTCGTCCGCTGCGTCAAAGACTTCTTGGTCGCGCATGGAACCTGCCGGATGGATGATGGCTTTGATACCCTGCTCGGCAATGACATCTACGCCGTCGCGGAATGGGAAGAAGGCATCGGACGCAGCACATGCGCCGTTGAGGTCGAGATTGGCATCTTGCGCTTTGCGGGCGGCGATGCGGGTGCTGTCCACGCGGCTCATTTGGCCTGCGCCGATGCCGTAGGTTTGACCGCCTTTGCCGAAGACGATGGCGTTGGATTTGACGTATTTTGCGACGTTCCAAACAAACATCAGGTCGTTCCATTCTTGCTCGGTCGGTTGGCGTTTGGAGACGACTTTCAAATCGGCGCGGCTGAGGCGATGGATGTCGGGCGTTTGTACCAACAGTCCGCCGCCGACGCGTTTGAGTTCGAAGCGGTTGGCACCTGCTTCAAGCGGCACTTCCAATACGCGCACGTTTTTTTCTTGGCGGTAGCGATTTCGAGGGCTTCGGCAGTGAACTTCGGCGCCATGAGGACTTCCATAAATTGGTTGTCGGTAATTTGTTTGACGGTTTCGCCGTCCACTTCGCGGTTGAAGGCGATGATGCCACCGAATGCGCTGGTGGTGTCGGTGGCGTAGGCGAGTTTGTAGGCATGCAAGGTATTGGAGGCGATGGCTACGCCGCACGGATTGGCGTGTTTCACGATCACGCAGGCTGGCGCGTCAAAGGACTTGACGGCTTCCCATGCGGCATCGGCATCGGCGATGTTGTTGTACGACAATTCTTTGCCTTGCAGCTGTTTGTAGGCGGAAAGGCTGCCTGCTACAGGGTAAATATCGCGGTAGAATGCGGCTCGTTGGTGCGGGTTTTCTCCGTAGCGCATGTCTTGCACTTTAATCCAGCTTTGGTTGAACTGGCTTGGAAACTCGCCGATTTGGGGCTGTCCGCTCAAGACGTCGTCTGAAAGCGAGGTCAGGTAGTTGGAAATCATGCCGTCGTATTGGGCGGTATGGCTGAATGCTTTGCGTGAGAGGTTGAAACGGGTTTTGTCGCTCAATGCACCGTTGTTGGCTTCGAGTTCGGCAGCGATGGCCGGGAAATCGGCGGTATCGGTAACGATGGCGACGTGTTTCCAGTTTTTTTCGCGGCAGAACGCACCATGGTCGGGCCACCGATGTCGATGTTTTCAATCGCGTCTTCCAGTGTGCAGTTTGGTTTGGCGATGGTGGCGGCGAAGGGGTAGAGGTTGACGCATACGAGGTCGATGTTGCCGATGCTGTGTTCTTCCATCTTGGCGACGTGTTCGTCCAAATCGCGACGGCCGAGGATGCCGCCGTGGATTTTCGGATGCAGGGTTTTCACGCGGCCGTCGAGCATTTCGGGGAAGCCGGTATAGTCGGCAACTTCGATAACAGGAACGCCTGCATCAGCCAAGAGCTTTGCTGTACCGCCGGTAGAGAGGATTTCAACACCGAGCTTGGTCAGGGTTTGGGCAAATTCGACTGCGCCTGTCTTGTCGGATAGGCTGATCAGGGCGCGTTTGATGGAAGACATTTGGATTTCCTTTGTTGAAGGTTTAATCAGTATGGGATGAATTTTCAGGGCGGTATTATCCCCCAGTTTCGCATTTTTGGCAGTAGGTTTTTGCAAATATTGTTAACAATTTTATTGTAAAAGGCCGTCTGAAACTTGGTTTCAGACGGCCTTTTGCTTTTGTCTATTTAAATCCCATTTTCTTTGCCACCCATACTGCGCCTGCCATGCCTGTGCATAATGGCATGAGTAAGGCAACGGGGGCGTAGGTTAGCTCCAAAATAAAGGCTATGGCTGTCAGGGGCATTTTGAGGGAAACGCCGAGGAAAACGGCGGCGCCGACAACAGCCGCGCTTTCGGACGACATTTCTGGGAAAACGCTGTTCCACGCGGCGGCAGCGGCAAAGGCGATGGTACTGCCGAGCATCATGGACGGGGTAATCAGGCCACCGTATGCGCCTGCCGCCAGCGCCATTAAGACAACCAACCATTTGACGGCGGTCAGCTCAAGGCTGTGTTGCCAGTCGGTCAAGCCGCCAAAGGTCAGTTGGTTACCTGCTTTGCCGTTGCCCAAAATTTCGGGAAACCAAACGGCAATCACGCCGATGAGTGCAAACATACAGACGGCCAAAGGAATGATTTTGATATTGTCGCGCTTGATGAAGGGGAACTTTTGGGCGGTACGCTGGAAAAAGACGGCGGTTGCGCCCAGTATCGGGCCGATGATGGCGGAAAACCAAAGTAATGAGGTGTTGATGGAAAGGTTGGCTGGATGATATTGCTGCACATCGCCCAAGCCGATGCGCGCGACGGCGGTGGCGATGACTGAAGTCAGCAATGCAGCGGCGACAGCTTGCTGCGTCCACAAGCCCAGCATGGCTTCGAGGATGAAAAGTGTGGAGGCGAGCGGCACGTTATACACGGCCGCCAAACCTGCACCCGAGGCGCAAGCAATGACCAGCCTTGCGTCGTCTTCACTCAGCCCGAAACGGTTGACGCCTACTGAGGCAAAGGCGGCGGTCATTTCGCGCGGCGCAACTTCGCGGCCGAGCGGTGAGCCAAGCCCGACGGTAATGATTTGCAACAGGGCATGGCTGACGGTTTCAAAAAACGGAAAACCGGCAAGCGGATTTTTAACGACGGCTTTAATGCCCGGTTGCGGCCTGCCGTAGCGTTTGAGCAACCACCACCCCAAGCCGACCACCGCGCCGCAAAAGGTCATCACGCCGATACGCCGCGCAGGACTTGCCTGCGATACGCCCTCCCTGAAAGAAACGTATAGGCCGTCTGAACCGTAACCATAGGCAAGATGTTGAATCGTATGCATGATTTCAGTTAATACAATGCCGACCATGCCGCCGATAATGCCGGTAATGATGAGGGCGGCCCAAAGTTTATGCGTTTCTTTCACGGGATTTGACTTGAGGTAGTAATGGTTTGATAAAAGCGTTTTAAGGGAACTATTGTCCGCCTAAGGGATAGTTTTTGGGGGCGACGTGGGTTTTTGCCGTCATAAGGGAAAAATATTTTCTGATTTTTTTATAATTTTTCTTTCCTGATACGCCGCTGAGTTTTTGCAGTCAACGCCCATACGCCGGATACGGCAGGACGGCTTTTGTCAAAAGCAATTTTAGCTTCCAGGCTGACAAACGTGTCTTCGCAGAGGCGTTTTTCGCGCCCTTTATATTCATCGCAATTGCCGTAATATGCGCCGTTATCGTTACCGCTGATTATGACGCTGTTGCGGATTCGGTTGCTATTATCGGTAAACAGGAAGTTTTGCGAGGTTGTCGTGTCGCCTTGGCCTGTATAACTTGACTCGGCAACATAGCCCCAGTTTTGCGCGCCAACCTGAACAAACTTCCACGCCTTATTCTCCGGCACATCCCCCCATGCGCCGATTTTATCGCTTCCATGTTGTTTGATTGCCCACTTGCCGTCTGCTTTTTCCAAAACAAACAATTCTGCCAAACCCGAAGAAGCATGGGCATCTTGTTTTACTTTTTGTTCCATATCGTAGGCAAAACCCGTGTACAACACATAGCGCGTAGGCGTACCGTTGCGCGTTACGGTATGGTCGGCAACGGGTTTCATGCAATACATAATATTGTCAGATGCTGTCTCACTGTCTTTCGGCGGCTTGGCGAGCTGGCATTTGTGCGCGGCAAGCGGTCGGTTGTAATACTTGGCAATGACGGCCTGTACGGCGGCTTTGTCGTTATCGTGTGCAGCCGACGCCAAGACAGGGCAGGCAAGCAAAAGCAGGGATATAATGCGTTTCATAGAAATTTTCCCAAAATGTTTTATTGAAAAAGTACTGCTTACTTCAGGCTGTCTGAAACTGTTTTCAGACGGCCTTTTTGTGTTTGTTGCTGACACGCGACAACATACCGGCGACAAAAGTGGACGCAATAACCACGGTAATACCCATCGCAGACATGGTACTTAAATGTTCGCCCAAAAGTAACACCGCCATGATAACGCCGATGACAGGCTCAAGCGAAATCAGCAGGCCGGAGACGTTGGCAGGGACTTTGTTCATGCCTTTGTTCCACAACAGATAGGCAAGCCAGCTGCAGCCGATCCCCATATACAAAATCGACAGCGTACCACCCCATGACCAGTTGATTTGATAGCTGTCTGCCAACACCAGCGAAAACGGCAGACACAACACCGCCGCCGCCGCCATGGAAGCAGAAGTAAATGCGGGCACGCCGATACGGGCAATCATCTGCTGGCTCGGACGTATCACACCTGCAAAAACCCAATCCCGCAAGCAAAATCAACAGACAGCCGAACCAGTCAATCGTACCGCCCTCTTCTGCACCGCCCATTACCATCATGCCCACGCCGGCAAACGCCACCGCGCAGCAAATCCAGTGGTAAAGTTTGGCTTTGTCGTTAAAGAAGAAATGACCGACAAAGACCACCAGCAAAGGCTCCAACCCCACCATGGTAACTGCGCTGGCAGCGGATGTATATTTCAAACCGATAAACTGGAGCATCAAAACGACAACGTAGTTGACAAAGGAAATCCACAACAACGGCTTCCACTCGCTCCGCGGAATCCTACCCAAATGACGGCGGCACGACGGCAGCACCATCAACGCGGCAATCAACAACCGCGCCTCAACCATCAGCGTCGGGTCGAGCATCTCGTAGGAATACTTGGCAGCGATAAACGAGCTGCCCCAGATTAACAGTGCGAGTATTTGGTAAAGCATGGTTCAACTCATGGTAAAAAAATTAATCGTTTCTTCTCTGGTTTTCAGACGGCCTGAAGCCTTTTCTAGCTGTTTTTATTTTGATTGTGTCAGCAAATCCAAAAAGTCGAAGAGTTTGGCATTCATTTCACTGAAATCCGCCGCTTCGATTTTATCCGGATGTTGGACATAAGTTTGTGCTTGACTTTGTTCGGCCACATTATCACGCCCGTCCGCCGCAATCAGCAGCCCGACGGCTTCGCGGTCAAACTCCAAATGGGCTTGGAAGGCATAATGTTTGGGCGCAAAACGGATAATCTGGCGCGGACAGCCTTTGCTGGTTGCCAACACAACCGCCTCATTCGTCAAACCGGGCATATCGCCGTGCCAATGGCCGGTATTCAGGGTTTTGCCCAACAGGGAAACATGGGTATCCGCCAAACCTTCCGCCGTCAGCTCAATCGGATAAATGCCGATTTCACGCTCAGGGCTGCGCGTGTGGCGCGCACCGTAGGCAACGGATAAAAGCTGCGCACCCAAACACACGCCGACAATATATTTATCCGCCGCCATCGCCTGACACATCAGGCGCAGCTCGGATTGGGGGTCGTAATACGGGAATGCCTGCCTGTCTTCATCAGGCGATTGCGGCCCGCCCATTACAATCAAAAAATCTATATCGTCCACATTATCAGGCAGAGCTTCACTTTCGTACACTTTGGTTGCACTGATGTTATGTCCGCGCCATTGCGCCCATTTCAAATATGCTCCCGGCACTTCAAATGCCTCGTGCAGGATGAAATGGATATTTAATTTATTCGGATTTTGCATTGTTATTTCTCCTTCGACCGTCAGGACGGGTTGCCCTGCAGTATTACAGCATACCGTGCTGTTGTAATTTTTTACGCAAGGTATTGCGGTTCAAACCCAAAATAACGGCAGCTTTAGACTGATTGCCGCCGCATTGCTCCATCACGCAGGCAAGCATCGGCTTTTCGACTTGGTGCAACACCATATCGTACACACCGCAAGGTTCCGTACCATCCAAGTCTTTGAAGTATTGTCGTAAGTTTTGTTCAATACATTGCGCAATGTCAGTCGTTGTTTGATTCATCGTCATGTCTTTCTTTGGATTTGTTTTTAAATGATGAGGCCGTCTGAAACCCTTCAGCCTTTCCGATAATGGCATACCCAACGGTCGGTTTTCTCTAAAGCGTCTCAAGATAGGCGGCAAGGGTGTCGTATTGTGCCGCGGCGCTATCCAAGCGGTTGATTTCCCGGCATGTTTGTTCGCCGTCGGGCATTTCATCGATATACCAGCCGATGTGTTTGCGGGCGATGCGCACGCCGGCAATTTCGCCATAAAATTCATGCATGGCGCGGATGTGGTTCAAAATGGTGGCGTTGCATTCTGCCAAGCTCAAGGCCGGCGGCAAAACGCCGTGTTCGGCGTAATGTTTTAAATCACGGAAAAGCCACGGCCTGCCTTGTGCGCCGCGCCCTATCATGATGCCGTCGGCGGCGGTTTGCTTGAGGACGGCGGCAGCTTTGTGCGGCGAAGTAATATCGCCGTTGACCCAAACGGGGATGTTCAGACGGCCTTTGGTTTCGGCAATCAGTTCATAACGCGCTTCGCCTTTGTACATCTGCGTGCGCGTGCGGCCATGGATGGCAAGGGCTGCGATGCCTGATTCTTCGGCGATTTTGGCGATGGTCGGCAAGTTTTGATGTTCGTCGTGCCAGCCCAAACGGGTTTTGAGGGTAACGGGGACGTCCACCGCGTTGACAACGGCTTCCAAGATTTCGGCAACCAACGGCTCGTTTTGCATCAATGCGCTGCCTGCCTGCACATTGCAGACTTTTTTGGCCGGACAGCCCATGTTTATATCAATGACCTGCGCGCCCAAGCCGACGTTATACCGCGCGGCTTCCGCCATCTGCTGCGGATCGCTGCCGGCAATCTGCACAGCCACCACTCCGCCCTCGCCTTCAAAATCGCTGCGGCGCAAGGTTTTTTTGGTATGGCGCAAGCTCGGATCGCTGGTCAGCATTTCGCATACCGCCCACCCTGCGCCAAACTCGCGGCAAATCCGGCGGAACGGTTTGTCCGTAATGCCTGCCATGGGGGCAAGTGCGATGGGGTTGTCAATGAAATAGCCGCCGATGTGCATGATGTTTGCGCCAAATTGAAAGGGCTGAAATTGTACAATTTTTAAGCAACTTTTCCAATCGTATTTACATGTTGCACAATAAAAAAGGCCGTCTGAAACTGAGTTTCAGACGGCCTTTTCAGCCACAATATTTAAATAAACAGCATGACAACCATCTGTACTGCGGCCTGAATCATGGCGATAATCGGCCAAATCAGTTTGGCCAGCAGGCCGGTAAACAACAGGATCAGGATAATCCATGTGCCGTATGGCTCGATTTTACGGAACTGCATGGACTGTTTGGCATTGAGAAAGGTATCGAGAAAAAAATACCGCCGTCCCAAGGCAAAAAAATCGGAATCAGGCTGAATGCGACCCAAATCGAGTTCACCATCACGCCGTAACCGGCCATCTGCACCAACGGTGCTTGATAAGACTCAGGCACATACGCGGACAATACGACGACAAAGCCCCCAAAAGAACGCCAAAAATCAGATTGGCAATCGGACCCTGAAATCGACACCCAACGCCACGCACGGCGCGGATCACGGAAATTACGCGAATCAATGGGCATAGGACGCGCCCAGCCGAACAGAAAACTGCCTATCATCAGACACACCAGCGGCACGACAATCGTACCGACAGGGTCGATGTGCGGCAGCGGATTGAGGGTCAAACGCCCAAACTGCTCGCCAGTATGGTCGCCCCAATACCGCGCCGTATAACCGCGTGCCACTTCGCGTACGGTAATGGCCAACAACACGGGCAATACTGCCAGCAGAAATACGCCTAAATCAAAATTTGCAAACATAGTTTTCCTTATCAAACATGCCGTCTGAAAACAAAAATATCATTAACTATCCTTTCAGACGGCCTGAGGCTTTAATCGTCTTCTTTTTTATTCGAACTGAAAGACTCTTTCAGCTCTTTCCAAGTAATGCCCTTACCTTGCGGATCCAATTTGAAGACTGGTTCACTATAAAGTAATGGCGAATATCTTTAATAAAAGGCCTGTCATGCTGAAATTTAACACGCAGTACCGATTCCATAAAGGCTTCAAACAGCATGATTCATTGTTTCTCGCTATTATGGCAAATCAGAATACCCTAGCCAATTCAAATCTAAAGGCCGTCTGAAACTTCAAATCCAGTTTCAGACGGCCTTTAGATTTCCTATTTAAAATGCCTCAGCTGTTTTACAGGCTGTAATACATTTCAAATTCCAGCGGATGAGGTGCCATGCGGATACGGCGGACATCTTCCTCTTTAAAGGCAATGTAGCTGTCGATCCAGTCTTTGCTGAACACGCCGCCGCGCAGGAGGAATTCGTGGTCGGCTTTGAGGGCGGCCAGTGCTTCTTCCAAAGAGGCGCAGACGGTTGGGACGAGTGCGTCTTCTTCCGGTGGCAGGTCGTACAGGTTTTTATCGGCAGGGTCGCCCGGATGGATTTTGTTTTGAATACCGTCCAAACCGGCCATCAACAAAGCGGCAAACGCCAAGTATGGGTTGGCGGTCGGGTCAGGGAAACGCGCTTCGATGCGGCGTGCTTTGCTGCTGTTCACGGACGGAATACGGATGGAAGCGGAACGGTTTTTGGCGGAATATGCCAGTTTGGTCGGTGCTTCAAAGTGCGGCACGAGGCGTTTGTAGGAGTTGGTGGACGGATTGGTAATCGCGTTCAAGGCTTTGGCGTGTTTGATGATGCCGCCGATATAATAAAGGGCGGTATCGGACAAACCGGCATAGCCGTCGCCTGAGAACAGATTTTGACCGTCTTTCCAAATGGATTGGTGAACGTGCATACCGCTGCCGTTGTCGCCCATGATGGGTTTGGGCATGAAGGTGGCGGTTTTGCCGAAGTTGTGGGCAACGTTTTGAATCACGTATTTCATGTCTTGGGTTTGGTCGGCACGTTTAACCAGAGTGGCAAAACGCGTACCGATTTCCATTTGGCTGCCGGTACCGACTTCACTGTGATGCACTTCCACTTCGATGCCGAGTTCTTCCAAAATATTGACCATGGCAGAACGCAGGTCTTGGCCGCAGTCAATCGGTGCAACAGGGGCGTAACCGCCTTTGACGGCCGGGCGGTGGCCGGTGTTTTGACCGTCCAAATGCAGGCCGCTTGACCATGCGCCGCTTTCGGACGTGATTTCGTAACGGGTTTTGTGCATGTCGGTTTCAAATTCTACGCCGTCAAAAACGAAGAATTCAGGCTCAGGGCCGAAGTAGGCGGTGTCGCCGATGCCGGAAGATTTCAAATAGGCTTCGGCGCGGCGGGCGATGGAGCGTGGGTCGCGGTCGTAGCCTTGACCGTCGGCAGGATCGATGACGTCGCAGGTAAAGACAACGGTGGTATCGTCGTAGAAAGGATCGACGAAGGCTGTAGATGCATCGGGACGCAACTGCATATCGGAAGCCTGAATGCCTTTCCAGCCGCCGATGGACGAACCGTCAAACGCCTGACCGTTTTCAAACCATTCTTCGGGATCGTCGAGGACGATGCGGGCGGGTATGGTAAAGTGGTGCTGCTTGCCTTTGGTATCGGTAAAGCGCAAATCTACGAAGCGGGCTTCGCTTTCTTCAATCAGTTTTACAGCGTCTTTGATGGACATCTTCAGCTCCTGAGGGATTAGGTATAATTTGTTATTCTATCACGGTAAGGCCGTCTGAAATACATCAGGGCGCCCGTTTTTACGCACTGAAATATAGTTTCAGACTGTTTGATTGTCAACAATTTTACATTACGCTTTCTTAACATAAAGACCGCTATAATAAGCACTCTTTTCTTTTGTTTTCTCAGACCCGTTTTATGAACAACACTCCGCGTTACGCCGTTTTCGGCAATCCCGTTGCACACAGTAAATCGCCGCAAATCCATCAGCAGTTTGCGCTGCAGGAAGGCGCGTCCATCGAATATGAGCGCATTTGTGCCGAAATCGGCGGTTTTGCCGAGGCTGTTGCGGCGTTTCGTGCCGAGGGCGGGCAAGGTGCGAATGTAACTGTTCCGTTCAAGCAGGAAGCTTTTGCGCTGGCAGACGAGCATTCCGAACGCGCTTTGGCTGCCGGCGCGGTCAATACGCTGGTGTGGTTGGAAGACGGCAGAATACGCGGCGACAATACCGACGGTATCGGTTTGGCCAACGACATCACGCAGGTCAAAAATATTGCCATCGAAGGCAAAACCATTTTGCTTTTGGGCGCAGGCGGCGCGGTGCGCGGCGTGATTCCGGTTTTGAAAGAACACCGCCCTGCCCGTATCGTCATTGCCAACCGTACCCACGCCAAAGCCGAGGAATTGGCGCGGCTTTTCGGCATTGAAGCCGTCCCGATGGCGGATTTGAACGGCGGTTTCGATATCATCATCAACGGCACGTCCGGCGGCTTGAGCGGTCAGCTTCCTACCGTCAATCCTGAAATTTTTCGCGGCTGCCGCCTTGCCTACGATATGGTTTACGGCGACGCGGCGCAGGCGTTTTTGAACTTTGCTCAAAGCAGCGGCGCGGCCGAAGTTTCAGACGGCCTGGGCATGCTGGTCGGTCAGGCTGCCGCTTCTTACCATATTTGGCGCGGATTTACGCCCGATATCCGCCCTGTTATCGAATACATGAAAGCCCTGTAACCATGTTCCGCATCATCAAATGGCTGATTGCCCTGCCCATCGGCATCTTCATTTTCTTCAACGCTTATGTGTACGGCAACATCATTACCTACCGCGCCGTCGCGCCCAGCAAAACCGCCTTCATGTCCATGCGCATGAGCCAGTTTGCAAAGCGAAGGGCGCGATGTCGAGCTGGATTACCGCTGGGTGCCTTACGACCAAATTTCCGTCAACCTCAAAAAAGCCCTGATTGCTTCCGAAGACGCCAACTTTGCCGAACACAGCGGCTTTGACTGGAACGGCATCAAATACGCCATGAAACGCAATAAGCAAAGCGGCGAAGTCAAAGCCGGCGGTTCGACCATCAGTCAGCAGCTGGCGAAAAACCTGTTTCTCAACGAAAGCCGCAGCTACATCCGCAAGGGCGAAGAAGCGGCGATTACGGCGATGATGGAAGCGGTTACCGACAAAGACCGCATTTTTGAGCTGTATCTGAACTCAATCGAATGGCACTACGGCGTATTCGGCGCGGAAGCGGCATCCCAGTATTTCTACAAGAAACCTGCCTCCGCCCTCACCCGCCAACAAGCCGCCAAACTCACGGCGCGCGTTCCGGCTCCGCTGTTTTACGCAGACCACCCTAAGAGCAAACGGATGCACAACAAAACCAATATCATCCTGCGCCGCATGGGTTCGGCAGAATTGCCCGAAAGCGATATGGATTAATTCAAAAGGCCGTCTGAACATTTCAGACGGCCTTTGTTTTTAGGCTTTCTCTTCCGGCTCCGGTACGTCAAACACTTGGCGCAGGTAAGCGAGGAAGGTGTTGTTGGTGGTCATGGTTTTGCCCGGGGAGTCGGAGAGCTTGGCGACGGATTGGCCGTTGCACTCGACGAGCTTCAAAACAATGTTCAAAGGCGTATGTCCCAAGTCGTTGGTCAGGTTGGTACCGATACCGAAACTGGTTTTGAAACGGTCTTTGAAGTATTGGTGCAACGCCCATGAACGCTCAATATCGAGGCCGTCTGAAAAGGTCAGCATTTTGGTGCGGCTGTCGATTTTGAGTTTTTTGTAATGCTCGTAGGCTTTGTCGCCCCAAACATAAGGATCACCGCTGTCGTGGCGCAGGCCGTCGAAGAGTTTGGCGAAATACAGGTCGAAATCGCGCAAGAAGGCATCCATGCCGACCACGTCGGTCAGGGCGATTCCGAGGTCGCCGCGGTATTCGTGTACCCAGCTTTCCAGCGCGGCTTTTTGGAAATTGCGCAAACGTACATCCAAGGCTTGGAAGGCTTGGAGGAACTCGTGCGCCATGGTACCGATGGGTGTGATGCCGAGTTTTTTGGCCAGATACACGTTGCTGGTACCGCGCACGATATCGGGAGCAGCTTCCAGTAAAGTGCGGATAACGTGTTCCTGCCATGCAAGGGTGTAGCGGCGGCGCGTACCGAAATCGGAAATCAGGAACGGCGGATCATTCGGATTTTGTGTAGCCGCAATTTCCTTCAACTGTTGCGCTTTGGCCTGCAAACGGCGCTCGCCTTCTTCGATGACGGCAGGCGTTTCCAAGCGGCGGAAGTAGAGTTCGTTGACGATGGCAAGAATAAAAATCTCGAAGAACATCGCCTGTATCATCGGGCCTTCGATGCGGATATTCAGACGGCCTTGGTCGTCGGGGCTGACTTGGACGAAGCGGCGTTGGAGTTGGAAAAGTTCGAGATAATCGACAAAGTCGCTTTTGATAAAGCGCAGACTGCGCAGATAGTCGAGTTCGTCATGGGTAAAGCGCAGCTGGCACAGGGAGTCGAGTTCGCGTTCCAAGTCTTCTTGAATATCGGCCAGCGGATACACCATCTCTTTGTTGCGGCAACGGAATTCGTAGAGGCTGTGGGTTTGCGGGAATTGGTGCAACACGACTTGCAGCATGGTGAATTTGTACAGGTCGGTATCAAGCAGGGATTGGATAATGGGCTGATAAGCAGACATAAGTTTTCTCTGAGTAAACGTGGGCTTGATGAGGGTATCGAATTTTAATAGGAAAGGCCGTCTGAAAGAAACCTTATTCAGACGGCCTTTATCTTATTTAATCCAGCTGCGCTACGGAAACCGGCAAAGAGCGGATGGTAGACAACATCGTGCTGGCATCTTTTTGCTGTTTGCGGAACGCGGCCATATTGGTCGGGGTCAATTTCGGCGTCGGCAGGGCGACGGTAGTCGGGTTGACCGGCTGGCCGTTGACGCGTGCTTCGTAGTGCAGGTGCGGACCGGTCGAACGGCCGGTTGTACCGACAAAACCAATCACTTCGCCGGCGCGGACTCTGCCGTCGGCAGGGCTGAACGCGCTCATGTGGCCGTACAGGGTTTCCACACCGTTGGCATGGCGAATCATCACGGTATTGCCGTAGCCGCCTTTCCAACCTTTGAAAATCACTTCGCCGTCGGCAGCGGCCTTAATCGGCGTACCGGTCGGCGCGGCATAGTCGATACCGGTGTGCATACGGACGGTATGCAGAACCGGGTGGACACGGTAGCCGAACGGAGAAGAAATGCGCGTGTATGCAACAGGCTCGGTATTAAAGCCTTCTTTTTGTTGCAGGGACTTACCGTTTTGGTCGTAGTAGCTACCGCTTTCTTCGTCGCCTTTGCCTTGGCTGTAATAATAGGCTTGGTAGGTTTTGCCGTCTTTAACCACTTCAGCCGCCAAAATATCGCCGACCGCCATTTGCTGGCCGCGGAAATACATGCTGTTGTACAAAAGCCGCACGGTATCGCCTTCGCCCAAGTCGCTCATATTAAACGAATCGGCAAAGATTTCTTTGAGCTGGATATACACTTCGGAAGGGATTTCGGCACGGAGCATATCGCCGATGGCGGAAGTGCGGATTTGCACGGAACGCAGGGTCGGCATGGTTTTCATGTCGATTTCGGCATTGGAGATGCGCCATTTGCCCTTAACTTTTTCCAAAGCCACCAAGTTGCGTTCCAATTCTTCATCGGTAAAGAATTGAACATCGGTCACTTGGCCTGAAGAATCGATGCGGATATTGACGGATTGGTTGGTCCGCAGGTTTTTCATGTCGAGGTTGGCATTGTTTTTTTCGCCATGATTTGCTTGATGTCTTCTTGATTGACACCCATGCGCGTCAAAACGTCTGCCAAAGAGTCGCCGGCTTGGACGGCTTCTTGCGCCCAATAGCTGGATTGATAGGTATTGGTTTCCACATAAACGGCAGGCAGCTCTTCGGAAATACGCTCGACTTTGAAATCGGTTTGTGCTGGTTGAGGGTCGGTAATGGCGTATGCGGTCATGATGCCTGAAGCCGGCAGCAGAAACGCTAAGAGGGTTGCTTTGAATCGAGTGGAATATTTGTTTTTAATCACGCGTTATCCTTAATGGGGCGGTCTGTTTTTGAAGTTTGCAGAATGCCGGCACATCCGGCCTGCCGCGACCGCCTGCTGGTTTAAACAGTTTTGGGGATAAAGGACTTTGAGTCTTTTTTTTCCGATCTGAAAATCAGGTTTTCATTCGGAATGAATGAGGTCGTGTTTGAGATTGACGTTATTATCAGGGCTATTGTGTTGATTTACACCCTGTTTTTCTGAAATTTACGCCTTGCATTCTAGCATGACAGCCCGTTTTTTCCAAACCGGCCGTCTGAACGGCTCTTTTTCAGGGCGTAAAGGCAAGGTTCCGAAACGCATCATTTATCGCGTAAAATAACGGTTTTCCTATCTATTTGCGCTTATGAAGCTGACCCTCGCCCTCCCCTCGCTCAACCGCTTTGCCGACGAATCCGTGCCTGCGCTTTCCTTACCTGCTTTTAACCGTCTTTTGCGTTACGGCATATTACGCAAAGAAACACTCAGGCCGTCTGAATTTTACGGACGCCATTTGTGGAGCGGCAGCCTCATTACCCAAGTGCAACGTTTACGCCACACAAGCTCAAACCGCACAGCCGCTTTTGCCTCTCCGGTTTGGCAACAGATGGGCATGCACCATGTCAACATTATCAGCGGCGAGTTTATCGGCATCCCAAAAAGAGGAGGCGCAACGGTTATGTGCGGATTTGTCGGCGTTTTATCAAGATAAAGATTGGCAATTCGAGCCGCTTTGCGAAAGCATGTGGCTGCTCAGTATGCCGACGATGGAAGATTGGGGAGCGGAATGTGTTTTGGATGTATGCGGACAGCCGGAAATGGACGGTCAGGCACACGGCAAAGATGCGGTGTCTTGGTTGGCCATGCAGACGGAAATCCAAATGTTTCTCCACACGCATCCGATTAACCAAGCGCGTGAACAACAAGGATTGCCGGAAATCAACGGTTTGTGGCTGTGGAATGACGCGGACGGTACACAGTCTGCGGATATCGTCGCTTCAGACAGCGCATGGGCGCGTTTTTCGGATACGCCCAAACTCGATGCGCCGTATGATTTGAAGGCTTGGTTTGAGATGGTTCAAGAAACAGGCAACACGGTTTCAGACGGCCTTATCTTTTTGGACGACTTGGTTTCCACCTTACAGACAGGCGATGTTTGGGCATACAAAGATATTTTGGAAAGCTGGGAAACCCGTTGGTTTGCGCCTTTATGGGACGCTCTCGCTTCAGGCCGTCTGAAAGCCGTGTGCATTGCCACAGACGGCGAAAACGGCGGCACGCTGGAAATCGGCCGCCGTTCCAAATGGGCATTTTGGCGCAAAGCTAAAACGTTTAACGGATCGTGGTAAGCGGTTTTAAGCCTCCAACGCCTCCAATTTGGCCGAAATTTTATCCCACACATCCTGCAACGGAATCGCTTTCAACAGACGTGTCGGATCGTTGGTGTCGATACTGTCAGGATGCGGCAATTCGGCATAATCGCCGGCATAAATGACTTCCGCCTGCTCGGAATACGGACGCCATTTATCCACCCATGACGCGCCAAACAAGGCGATTTGCGGTTTATCCAAAGCAGCGGCGATGTGCATCGGTGCAGAATCGACACCAATAAACAACTTGGCGCCCTCAATAGCCGCCGCCAATTCACGCAGGCTCAAGCATCCGGACAGCACATATACTTTTCTGCCTTCCGGAATATTCAGACGGCCTATAATTTCCTGAAGCATGTATTGCTCGACAGTGTCGGGAGAAGCAGTCAATACGACATTCTGTCCGCTGTTGAGCAGAAGCTGTACGATAGCGGCGTTTTTGCCGTCTTCCCAACATTTGAAATGCCAACGCGCACCCGGATGCATCAACACATAATCTTCGCCGTTCCAACCCTGCTCACGCAATTTCTGCCGCATGCTTTCCCTTGCATCTTGCGCCACCCAAAGGCGTACCTTCGCATCGGCCACGTCTTCCGGCTGGATAAGCGGCGCGAGGATATTCAACTGGTTTTCAACGATATGATGGCTGGGATCAAGCTCATGGTTGATAAAATCATGACAGAAACGCCACCAGAAACCGTCGCGCTTGATGCAGTCAAAACCCACGCTGCAACGGGCGCACAGTTTGGCGATTACCGCCGCGCGCCATTGGTCGGACAGGTTGAAAGCCCAGTCATAATCGCGCGCCTTCAGCTTAGACAAAAGGTTTTTCTCACACGCCAACTGCTTGAATACGCCCAGCTTCTTCCAATTTCGATCAATGGTAAAAATCTGCGCAATCTGCGGATTATCGGCAATCAGCTGCTCCCGTACCGGCATACACCAGCATATCGATTTCGCAATCGGGGAAAACGGGTTTTTCAGCGCATCGACCACCGGCGTGCTCAAAAGCACATCGCCATGATGGCGCAATTTGATGATCAGAATACGTTTGGGTTGGGCTAAAGACATACAAAACTTTCAGACGGCCTGTTGATTGGCTGCTATTGTAAAGCGGAAAACAGGTTTCATAAAATACAAAACAGGCCGTCTGAAACCTATCCTGCTGATTCATCGCTATAAAATCCGCACAAGCCATGCAATTTATATTACAATCCGCACCCCGTGGTTCGAAAACCTCCCACATTAAAAAACTAAGGAAACCTCATGTCCCGCAACAACGAAGAGCTGCAAGGCATCTCCCTTTTGGGCAACCAGAAAACCCAATACCCGAGCGAATACGCGCCTGAAATTTTGGAAGCGTTCGACAACAAACATCCCGACAACGACTATTTCGTCAAATTTGTCTGCCCCGAGTTCACCAGCCTCTGCCCGATGACCGGCCAGCCCGACTTTGCCACCATCTACATCCGCTACATCCCCCATATCAAAATGGTGGAAAGCAAATCCCTGAAACTCTATCTCTTCAGCTTCCGCAACCACGGCGACTTCCATGAAGACTGCGTCAACATCATCATGAAAGACCTCATCGCCCTGATGGATCCGAAATACATCGAAGTATTCGGCGAATTCACACCGCGCGGCGGCATCGCCATTCATCCGTTTGCCAACTACGGCAAAGCAGGCACAGAGTTTGAAGCTTTGGCACGCAAACGCCTGTTTGAGCACGATGCACAATAATCCCTGTTCAGACGGCCTAACGCCCTTTTTCATTGCAAGACTTTCTCTATTGCACGGTCTTCAAGGCTTCATGCCGTCTGAAAAATTCCGAAAGATTTCCATGTACGAATTTACTGCCGCACAGCAGAAGAAAGCGCTCTTCTGGCTGGTGCTTTTCCATATTTTTATTATTGCCGCCAGCAACTATCTGGTGCAGTTCCCCTTTCAAATTTTCGGTATCTTTACCACTTGGGGCGCATTTTCCTTCCCCTTTATCTTCCTCGCTACCGACCTGACCGTGCGCATTTTCGGCGCGCCGTTGGCGAGACGAATTATTTTTTGGGTGATGTTCCCCGCCCTGCTGCTCTCTTACGTCTTCTCCGTCCTCTTTCATGAGGGCAACTGGACAGGCTGGGCATCTTTAACCGAATTTAACACCTTCGTCGGCCGTATCGCATTGGCCAGCTTTTCCGCCTATGCGCTCGGACAAATCCTCGATATTTTTGTGTTCAACAGATTACGCCGTCTGAAATCATGGTGGGTTGCCCCTACCGCTTCCACCGTAGTCGGCAACGCTTTGGACACGCTGGTGTTTTTCGCCGTTGCCTTTTACGCGAGCAACGATGAATTTATGGCGGCAAACTGGCAGGGCATCGCATTTGTCGATTATCTGTTCAAACTCACCATCTGCACCCTCTTCTTCCTGCCTGCATACGGCATCGTATTGAGCATCTTGACCAAAAAGCTGACTTCCTTAAACGTCCGTCAAGAAATGCCCGAATCGGTTTTTAGCCAAATAAGCAGTAGATAAAAAAACAAGGCCGTCTGAAACTTTAATCGTTCAGACGGCCTTTTTATGTTTTCAAACAATTAACCGGTCAATTGTTTGGTAATCAGTTTTTTTCAGCGGCGGGAAGTTATTGCTTGCACGCAATACCAAACCGCGCAGCAGTTTCGCCGGAGCAGTTTCATTGGTAAAGAGTTTCAGCAGCATATTGGTGCCGTGGTAAATCGGATGCGCATGGAACATATGCTTGGTGCTGTATTTTTTTCCAGCAGGCTCTTCGCACCAATATCCTGACCGCGTTGCTCGGCTTCAAGCACCAATTTAGCCAAAAGATCGGCACTTGCCAGACCCAAGTTGAAACCGTGCGCAGTAACCGGATGCATACCGACTGCGGCATCGCCGATCAACGCGCTGCGTTTGCCATAGAAACGTTGGGCAATCATGCCGACCAAAGGATAATTGTGAATGGTGCTGACCAATTCCATATCGCCCAAACGGCCTTTGAGTTGCTCTTTCACGCTGGCTGCCAACTCTTCCGGCGACATATTTTTAATCGTTTCGGCTTTATCGCTGTCCACCGTAATCACTGTATTGGTCAAGTGTTCTTCCAAAGGCAGCAACGCAATGGTGCGGCCGTAGTGGAAGCATTCATATGCGGTATGCAGGTTGGACAGAGTATGCTTCATGCGGCACACAAACATGGTGCGGCTGTAATCGTGCATATCTGAAGAAATGCCCAATTGACGGCGCGTTTGCGAGAAGCGGCTATCGGCAGCCAACAACAGACGGCCGGTCAATACTTCGCCGCTTTCCAAAATAACTTGCGCCTCATCGTCAGAAGTTTTGACTTCTTTAACATTGGTGCCGGTCAGGATTTTGACGTTGTCCAATTTGGACACGACTTCATAAGCGGCTTTGCGGATATTGTGATTGGAGATCAAATAGCCCAAGCAGTCCGCAGGCTCGCCGCGCGCCTGAGTCGGTTGCGGGAAGTGGAGCTGGTAATCGGAATGGCCGTTCAACACTTTGGCATCGCGCAAAGGATAAATTTCGTCTTTTGGAATCAAATCCCACATACCCAATCGCTGCATGATTTCACGCGACAGATGCGTCAGTGCGATTTCACGGCCGTCATACGGCGGATTTTGCAACACTTCTAAAGGACTTCTTTCAATCAGGGTTATGTTCAAAGCCGCTTCCGGCCAACTCTGCGGCAAAACTTAATCCGGCAGGGCCTGCGCCGACGACGAGAATATCACTGTGTAAGCTCATGGGAGGAATTCCTTGTATTCAACTGATACGGATTTTTTCAGACGGCCTTAAGTTTACTGTGTTTAGCTACATGAGGGTAAATCAAAGGCATTTGATAGATTATATAGAAAGAGTCGATAGAATAAAACAAAGGCCATCGATTGTAAGCACGTTTTTACTTTGGCCTTAATATAAATCAAGCTTCACGACATACGGATTTTATCAAACAGACAAAACAGTCTGACAAACAAAAACCGCATTCCGAAAAGGAATGCGGCTTTTCAATCGTAAAACGATTATTCTTCAGAACCGGTGTAAGGACGGATGCTGACGGTTTTACGGTTCAGCGCGCCTTTGGTTTTGAATTCAACGTAACCGTCGACTTTAGCAAACAAAGTGTGGTCTTTGCCCATGCCTACGTTGTCACCTGCGTGGAATTTAGTACCACGTTGACGAACGATGATAGAGCCTGCCGGAATCAGCTCGTTGCCGTAGGCTTTAACGCCCAAGCGTTTGGCTTCTGAATCGCGACCGTTGCGGGTGCTACCGCCTGCTTTTTTACTTGCCATTTGTAATACTCCTGAACTTACTTGAAATTAGGCGATTGCCACGATTTCGATTTGGGTGAAATTTTGGCGATGGCCTTGGCGTTTTTGGTAGTGTTTGCGACGACGCATTTTGAAAATGCGTACTTTCTCGCCACGACCATGAGCAACGACTTTAGCTGTTACTTTTGCGCCTTCGATAAAAGGTGCGCCTACTTTTACAGATTCGCCGTCAGCAATCATCAAAACTTCAGTCAGTTCGATTTGGCTGTCGAGTTCGGCTGGTATCTGTTCTACTTTCAATTTTTTTCGCCAACGGAAACTTTGTATTGTTTACCGCCGGTTTTTACGACCGCGTACATACTCAACTCCATGAGAATTAGGTTAACATTCCGCACACCATGTGCGAAACGAGCTATTCTATTTCTATTTGCCTGTTTTGTCAAAATTTATTTTATTTACAAGTGAAAAAGGCCGTCTGAAAGATATGTTGCATGCTTTTTTTAACTGATATAATCACGCGCTGGATTGCTGATATCTTTATGCAACGTTATTACCCCGACCGAATGTACGGGTTTAAACAGATTCATTGGAGCCCCCGCTCCGTTTTGTCAACAGAGAATGTTTTATGCTCGAAAACCTGCCTTACTTCCAACGCCACCTGCCCGATGACCTTGCCAAAGTTAATGCGGTCATCAACCAAGCTGTTCAATCCGATGTCGCGCTGATTTCGCAAATCGGCACATACATCATCAGCGCGGGCGGTAAGCGCCTGCGTCCGATTATTACCATTTTGGCAGGCAAAGCAGTCGGGCATGACGATGAAAAACTGTACTCGCTGGCAGCGATGGTGGAATTCATCCACACCTCCACCCTCCTGCACGACGATGTCGTCGATGAAAGCGAGTTGCGCCGCGGCCGTAAAACCGCAAACAACCTCTTCGGCAACGCGGCGGCTGTTTTGGTCGGCGACTTCCTATATACACGCGCCTTCCAACTGATGGTTGGTTCCGGCAGTATGCGTATTTTGGAAGTGATGGCAGATGCGACCAACATCATCGCCGAAGGCGAAGTCATGCAGCTGATGAACATCGGCAATACGGATATTACCGAAGAGCAATACGTCCAAGTTATCCAATACAAAACAGCCAAAACTGTTTGAAGCGGCCGCTCAAGTCGGCGCAATTTTGGGCAAAGGCTTCCCCGAACACGAGCAAGCCTTGAAAGACTACGGCATGTACGTCGGTACGGCTTTCCAAATCATTGACGATGTATTGGACTATTCAGGCGAAACCGAAGAAATCGGCAAAAAAACGTCGGCGACGATTTGGCAGAAGGCAAACCTACCCTGCCATTGATTTACCTGATGAGAAACGGCTCCGAGCAGGCAGCAAACGATGTGCGCCACGCTTTGGAAAATGCCGACCGCAGCTATTTTGAAAAAATCCACGACTATGTCGTCAACTCCGACGCTTTGCCGTATTCGATTTTCCGAGGCGAAAAAAAGCCGTCGACAAAGCCATCGCTTCATTGAACGTGTTGCCTGACAGCGAAGTCAAAGAAGCCATGATCCAACTGGCAAAAGAATCCTTGGCCCGAGTATCTTAATCCAATGAATTTCAGCTTTGTCCCTTTGTTTCTGGTTACGCTGATTTTTTTAGGCGTTGTCAGCAACAACAACTCGATTACGATTTCGGCGGCCGTCTTATTGCTGATGCAGCAAACCGCTTTGTCGCAATACATTCCCTTCGTGGAAAAAAACACGGCTTTGCAAGTGGGCATCATTATGCTGACCATCGGCGTATTGAGTCCGCTGGTTTCAGGCAAAAATACAGATTCCGCCGCCGTCTGAGTTTCTCAATTTCAAAATGATTGCCGCCGTCCTTATCGGCATCTTCGTCGCTTGGCTTGCCGGACGCGGCGTTCCATTGATGAGCGAACAGCCTGTTTTGGTAACCGGATTATTAATCGGCACTAGTCATCGGCGTTGCCTTTTGTCGGCGGTATTCCGGTCGGCCCTCTGATTGCCGCCGGCTTATTGTCTTTTTTTGCCGGAAAGGTTTAAAATCCCCTCCTTTAACGCCTCGCCATAGTTCAACGGATAGAACGTATGCCTCCTAAGCGTAAAATACAGGTTCGATTCCTGTTGGCGAGGCCATAGTTTCAATAAAAAGCCTTTCATACTTTGAAAGGCTTTTTGTTATCAATAAATAAAGGCCGTCTGAAACTTTTCAGACGGCCTTTTCATTTTGCCAAACCGTTAACCTGGACGACCATCCGAACGCGGACGGATCAACCAAGGAATATATTTCCATGCGTACAACAGCAGAGATACGGCAAACAAAGGCGGCGGAGCAACGGATACCGTGCGTGTATGCCGTACCGCTCACAAAGGTAGCCAAAACACGGATAACCGTTGCGGCAATCATCAGCCAAAAGGCGACAGGAACCACTTTAGGCGGCGGATAAATAGAGTTGCCGGTATGGCCAAGCGCAGTTCGCGCCATCATACCCAAAGTCAGTACGCCGATACCGCCAACGCCGATGAGGTGCACACCCAAATTCAGGAAACTTGAAATCCAATAAGAAAGACCAACCGCGATCAAGCCCAAGCCTGTAAACAGATAGCCGGCAAACAAAATCCAAAGCATAGGCTCTTTCAGTACGGCTTTATACCACCAGCGGTACACCTGCACGGTAAAAATCACACCGGCAGCAATAGAGAACAAACGCAGCCAATTTCCGGCAATATGTTATGAGCCATCATCATAGCAGTCAGCATAGGCAGCCAAAGCGATGCGTGCGCGACCCATTGAGGGCTGGGAATTTGCGGCACGTTCAAACGTTTGGACGTAAAGAACGAGATAATCCGCATACCGATTAAACCGATAAAACCGGCCACCATAATCAAACCGGATTGCAGACCGGTCATCAGCGCAATGGCATCAAACGGCTGCATTTTCATATGGAACGCGAAAATGGGTACCGCCCAAAACAAAAAAATAGCAAATACGGCAACATAGTTGCGCTTGTTTTGAGAACGGATTACCGGCAAAGCCATACACACCGCGCCATACCAGAAAAAGATCGTGCCGAATATGCCGCTTGCCGTAGCACCCCAGCCGGGAATAAACGCACACAAACGCGCAAGCAGCCAAAATGCGGTCAAACCTGCCAACGCCTTACCGCGTGTGGGCGGCTGGCCAGTCCAAGTTGCCACGGCCGTCAGCAAGAATGCAATGACAACCAATCCGGCGTAGCCCCAAATCATTTCATGGGCATGCCAATACAAACCCGGCAACTCAGGCGTACCCTGATAGCCGAAGCCCCAAAGCAATATAGACAATGCGCCATACAAAGCCGCCAACGAATAAAACGGGCGGAAGGCCATTGCCCATACAGGATGTTTGAACAAATCGTTCATGGTGGTTCCTTCAATTTTTATATCATCATAAAACAGCAACAGAGGCCGTCTGAAACTTTTCAGACGGCCATCGATTCCCTTTCCCTATTACACATTTTCAGGCAAAGGCAAAAAAGGTTCAATCACAGGAAAAAGCTCGCGCTCCTCAAAACGCGCATGATCGCGCAAAGTTACCGCAAAATCCTTATTCCATGATTCATTCATATATTCAGGATGAGCCATCATCGCACGCAACTTGGCATGATCGCCTTCAAAACGCTGCCTCAACGCCGGATCAACCTTATCCCAATACGGCGCAAACATGGTTTCCTCTTCCAAAAAATGTGGCTCAAGTTCCGCAAAATGAGGATCCAGCTCCGCCTGATGGCTTTGCTCCGGTGTACGCAGGAGACGGACGCACAACGACAGCGAGCCATGATGCTCACGGGAAAGTTCTATTAATGCAGGGTGGCGTTTCAAGGGTTTCATAAGTTCGTTAGAATGGCAACAGTCTGTCAAACTGGATTAATTCAAATGTTTCAGATATTATGAAACCCAACCCCACATAAAGTCAAACAGCCCCTCTCCAAAGCACTACGCTTTTTGACATATAATAAAAAAATATCTAAAGAGCCAGCCATGTATCTGACCCAACATACCGATTACGGATTGCGCGTATTGGTTTATACCGCCATTAACGATGACACCCTCGTCAATATCAGCACCATTGCCGAAACTTACAATATTTCCAAAAGCCATTTGATGAAAGTGGTTACCTCATTAGTCAAAGGCGGATTTCTGGTCAGCGTGCGCGGCAAAGGCGGCGGTTTGCGCTTGGCGGATGTTCCTGAAAAAAATCAACATCGGCGCAGTCGTCCGCCATCTTGAGCCGATGCAGGTTGTCGAATGCATGGGCGATAACAACGAATGCCTCATCACCCCATCCTGCCGACTGACCGGCATCATTACCGGTGCCATCAAAGCCTTCTTCAACCATTTAGATCAATACTCCCTGCAAGATCTTTTTGGACAAAACCAACCTACGACATACTCTATACCCCGCGTATCCCCATCAACGAAATACGCAGAATGGTTGATTAAGTCTTCAGGCCGTCTGAAAAAAACAGTCCCAGCTATATTGAAATAATCATCAGCCTCTCAATATAGAGTTATGTGGTATTACTCGGAAAAAAATAAAAAAATGCCCGAAGCCAAAAGCCTCGGGCATTTTTAATATTTGGTGGGTCCGGTGGGTTTCGAACCCACGACCAAGGGATTATGAGTCCCCTGCTCTAACCCCTGAGCTACAGACCCGTCAAGAGTAGAAGCGGATTATAGCATAACTTGTTGCTTGTTCAAGATGCCGGGCAAATGTTTCAGACGGCCTGTTGGTTTTCTATTTGGGCATTATGCCGATATGCCCAATGCTTCCCAAACTTTCAAAGCGTCCGATGTTGCTTTGACATCGTGAACACGGATGATTTGCGCACCTCGGGCGACAGTGGCCAAAGCGGCTGCGACGCTGCCGTGTACGCGTTTGGCGGCATTTTGTTCGCCTGTCAGCTCGCCGATCATACTTTTGCGCGATATGCCGATCAGGAGTGGGAATCCGGTTGCGTCCATCAATTCAGGCAAATGTTGTATCAGGGTAATGTTGTGTTGCAGGTTTTTGCCGAAACCGAAGCCGGGGTCGAGCGTGATGCGTTCAGGGGCAATGCCTGCTCGAACGCATTCTGCCGCGCGTGCTTTAAATAACGCGCGACTTCTTCGACGACATCTTGATATTGCGGATTCAGCTGCATGGTTTTGGGCAAGCCCTGCATGTGCATGAGGCACACGCCTGTCTTCGGCTGTTGCGCCAATAATGCGACTGCGCCTTCATCACTCAATGCGGCAACATCGTTGATAATATCGACGCCGCCTTGCGCCAAGGCTTTTTCCATGATTGCCGTGTGGCGCGTGTCCAAGCTGACGGGAACATTCCACTTGGCCACTTCCGCCAAAACCGGCTGCACTCTGGCCCATTCTTCTTCGAGAGAAACACCATCCGAACCCGGGCGGGTAGATTCGCCGCCGATATCAAGAATATCCGCGCCGTCTTTCAGCAGCTGCTCGGCATGTGCCAATGCTGTTGAGACATTTTGCGAATAGGTGCCGCCATCGGATAATGAATCGGGGGTCAGATTGACGATGCCCATGATTTTCGGTTTGTCCAAGGCGATTTCAAATCGGCCTGCCTGCCAAATGCGTGTGTTCATAATGCGTCCATTGATGAAATAATAGGATAGAGGCCGTCTGAAATTTTTCAGACGGTCTTTAGGTTTTGACTTCAAACAGTCAATTACATTCCGCCGTAATTCGGCCCGCTTGCGCCTTCGGGACAAATCCAAGTGATGTTTTGCGTCGGGTCTTTGATGTCGCACGTTTTGCAGTGTACGCAGTTGGCGGCGTTGATTTGCAGGCGCGGGCTGCCGTTTTCTTCGACGATTTCATATACACCAGCCGGACAATAGCGGGTTTCGGGCGAGGCGTATTCTTTGTAGTTTACGTCTATCATGACCTGCGGATTTTTCAGCACCAAATGGTCGGGCTGGTTTTCTTCGTGCGCAAGGTTGGCAAGGAACACGCTGCTCAAACGGTCGAAGGTCAAAACGCCGTCGGGCTTCGGATAATCAATCGGTTTGCATTCGGCTGCTTTTTTGAGCTGCTCGTTGTCTTTGCCGTGATGTTTCAAAGTCCACGGGGCTTTGCCTCTGAAAATCATCTGGTCGATGCCGGTATAGATTGAGCCGAGGTAAACGCCCCATTTGAATGACGGACGGACGTTGCGCGCGGCGTAAAGCTCTTGATACAGCCAGCTTTGTTCAAAGCGTTGCTGATAATCGGTGGCCTCTTTGCCGCTGTCGAAGCTTTCCACTTCTTCGAGGTTTTCTAACAAAGGAAATACGGCTTCTGCGGCAAGCATGGCGGATTTCATGGCCGTATGGATGCCTTTGATGCGCGGCATATTCAGGAAACCTGCGGCATCGCCGACCAAAAACGCCGCCCTTTGAACGAGAGTTTCGGCAGGCTTTTGCAAACCGCCTTCAATCAGCGAACGCGCACCATAAGCGATACGGCGGCCGCCTTCAAAGGTTTTGCGGATTTCAGGATGGGTTTTGAAACGTTGGAACTCTTCAAACGGCGACAGATAAGGGTTTTGATAATCCAAACCGACCACAAAGCCGACAGCGACTTTGTTTTCGTCAAAGTGATAAATAAACGAGCCGCCGTAGGTTTTGCTGTCCAACGGCCAGCCTGCGCTGTGCATAACCAAACCGGGCTGATGTTTTTCAGACGGCACTTCCCAAATTTCTTTAATGCCCAAGCCGTAAGTTTGCGGTTCGCTGTTTTGGTCGAGCTTGAATTGTTCAATGACTTGCTTGGAAAGCGAGCCGCGACAGCCTTCGGCAAATATGGTTTGCTGCGCCCAAAGCTCCATGCCGGGCTGGAATGAATCGGTCGGTTCGCCGTCTTTGCCCACGCCCATATTGCCGGTCGCAATGCCTTTGACCGAACCGTCTTCGTGATAAAGCACTTCGGCAGCGGCAAAGCCCGGATAAATTTCCACGCCTAAATTTTCCGCCTGCTCTGCCAACCAGCGGACAACTTCGCCCAAGCTGGCGATGTAGTTTGCATGGTTGTCGAAATTAGGGGTAATCGGCAGGTTGAACGCTTTTTTTGCGGTCAGGAATACAACCCTGTCCTTCGTCACTGTGCGTGTCAGCGGCGCGCCTTTTTCTTTCCAATCAGGAATAAGCTCATTCAAAGAAATCGGATCGATGATGGCACCGGCAAGCGAGTGCGCACCGGCCTCCGAACCTTTCTCCACCACACAAACACTGATTTCGCGTCCATTCTTTTCGGCAAGCTGCTTGAGTTTGATGGCGGCGGACAAACCCGACGGGCCTGCGCCGACAATCACGACATCGTATTGCATACTATCGCGTTCGATGGTTTCTGTCATGGCGGTTCCTGTATTGTCATTATTGAATTTAATCCGCTAATTATACAGCCTGGACATATAGTTACCAAATACAACAAAAGGCCGTCTGAAACTTTACTCAAATTTCAGACGGCCTTTACTATTCAAAAGATTATTGCGCTTTGGTTTCCGTTACAAAACCGATTTTTGCTGATACCGGCTTCGCGCGCCGCTTGCAGGGGCTTGGTTGACGTAATCGTATTCAACCGCTTTATCCGCCGCAATCGCCACAATCACATCTTCGTTTTTCGCTTTGGCTTCTTTCAGCTTGGCGGTTACCGTTGCCAAATCCACTTTGGTATCCGAATCGCCGCCAACGACATAAGCACCACTGGCATCAATGCTCAAACGCAAAGGATCTTTAGGCTGCTGCTTATCCTCTTTTCGCCGCTTTTTCCGAAGCAGTCGGCAACTCCAAAGGAATCGAGTGGGTCAGCACCGGCATGGTAATCATAAATACAATCAGCAACACCAGCATCACGTCCACCAAAGGCGTAACGTTGATATCCGACATCGGCGCATCATCGCCGGAATTCATTGATCCGAAAGCCATGGTTTAATCCTTTTGGTTCAGAAGGCGGACATGCAGGTCATGTGCAAATGCGTCCATATCTTGCGCGATGGTTTTTGTACCGCGGTTGAGGAAGTTGTACGCCAATACGGCCGGAATCGCCACAAACAGACCGACAGCAGTCGATACCAAAGCTTCGCCAATCGGACCGGCTACCGCAGCAATGCTCATTTGGCCGCTTTCGCTGATGCCGATCAGGGCATGGTAAATACCCCAAACAGTACCCAACAGGCCGATAAACGGAGCGGTTGCACCGATAGAGGCCAAAGCGGTCATACCGTAGTCGAACTGGCGCATGGTTTGGGTTAAACTGTTACGGATGTGAACGACCAAGTATTCGTTCAAAGGCAATTCGTCAATCAGCGATTTGCTCGTCGTTTGACGGTAGTTTTGGTATGCGCGCAGAGACTCATCGGCAACACTGCTCATCGGTGCTTCTACCGCTTTGGCTTTTTGTACGGCATCAGCCAGCGTAAACGCATTCAACATCAGCTCTTTTACCTGAGCATTGCCCTTTTTCGCTTTGCGGTATTTGATGCAGCGGATCACGATAACGCTCCAAGTCACCACACTCATCAACAACATCAGGACAAATACACCAATCAGTACCACATCACCTGATTTGAAAAACTAAACTTAAATCCATAATTTTTTTCCAAGTTAAAAAAATAAAATTAAAAATTTCTATCGGGTCATTTAAAATCATTTCCCAACAGCATATATTTTCTAATCAATCAGCTTAGGCCTAGATACTTATTCGAGCGTGAATTTGACAGGTACTTTAAATTCAGTCCAAACGCTTGCATGACAGCTGCCATCTTTAACGGCTTTACGCGCTGCATTATCCAGACGACTATAACCACTTGATTTATTCACACTAATTGAATCCACCTTACCGCCGGGACCAACCAAGACTTTCAAAACAACCAAGCCCTCTTCACCATTTTCAGTAGATAGTGAAGGATACGGAGGTCTTGGAATATGGCAGGTTCCTTTTGCCGGATTGCCTTACTGCTACCGGCACCTGTACCGCTGCCACCACCTCCACCACCGGTGCCGGAACCATGTTCGCCTTTCGCACCGCCGCTGCCGGATCCGCTGCCTTCGCCACGGCCGTTGCCTGTACCTTTCGTACCGCCGCCGTTGCCTTTTCCTTCTCCGCTCAAGGCTTTGCCTTCTCCGTTGCCTTTACCGTTTTCAGCAGTGTTCGGCCCGGTTTTGCTGCCTGAGTATTCAGATGCTTTGGGAGATGGTTTAGGTTCTGCCTTCGGCTCTGGTTTTGGTTCAGGTTTTGGCTCGGGCTTCGGCTCAGGTTTGGGTTCCGGCTTAGGCTCGGGCTTAGGTTTCTCGATAGGTTTCGGTTTTTCCTTTTGCTGCACGATATCCGCTTTTTCTTTTTTCGTTACCACAGGTTTGATAACAGGTTTGGGCGGCTCGACAGGCTTAGGTTTCGGCTTGGGTTTCGGTTGTTCGGGAGTAGGCTCAGGTGCGGCAGGTGCGCCTTCGCCTTCAGGGCTGCCGTCGCCACCGCCAAAATCGCCCAAATCGACAAATTCAATATTCGCCATTTCGACAGGAGGCGGTTTGTGCGCGTGCCATAAAAGTGCAACCAAGCCGACGTGAATCAACGCAACGGAAGTCACGACGGCTGGAGTTAAAATTCGTTTTTTATCCATAATTCCGTTATGTTAATAGCAACAATTCCCGTTTGCAAGTCGTTTTACAGTCAAAATAAGCATTAATGCTTATAGAGAAAGTTTATAGACCTGCTGTTTTAAAGGCTGCATATCATAATATGATATTAGCTCTCATTACTAATATTATCAAACAAAGCGGTCGTCTGAAAAGATAAACGGTATGATAAAAGCCATCGACTCTTACAATCTTTATGCCATCCGCACATTAAACCAATATCGAAACCTCATCAGACCGATAAAAAAATTCAAATGGTTTCAAACCATCTGTATTTTTTTATCCATAAAATATCAGGCCGTCTGAAAACATTCTTTCAGACGGCCTGACTCAAACAAAATTATTTTTTCCGCTTCGCCCTTGGGTGCGCCTCATCATAAACACGCGCCAAATGGTCAAAATCCAGCTTTGTATAAACTTGCGTAGCGGAAAGATTGCTGTGTCCCAACAATTCCTGCACGGCACGGATATCGCCCGATGCCTGCAAAAGATGGGTTGCATAGCTGTGGCGCATCATGTGCGGTGAAATATGGCTGGCACTGCCCACGCGCACTGCCCACGCCTGCAGGCGTTTTTGGATTTGACGTTGCCCCAGCCTGCCGCCGTTCTTATTGGTGAACAAGGCCTGCTCGCCCTCTTTGGCAATACGCACCGCCAAATAATCGCGCAATGCCGCAATGCTTTTAGCCACCAAAGGCACTTGCCGCTGCTTGCCGCCTTTACCCTTCACACTGACCCAGCCTTCGTCCAAGACGATACCGTCCAGATTCAAACCTTGTATCTCGCTTAGGCGCAAACCGCTGCCATACATCAATTCAAACATGGCCTTATCGCGCACGTCCAACTCGTCATCAACAGGCGCATGGTCAAGGATATGGTTTAAAGGTTCTTGCGGCAGCGCTTTGGGCAGGCGCTCGGGCAGGCGCGGCGCTTTCATATTAAATGTCGGGTCGCTTTCCATGACTTCTATCTGCACCAGCCAACTGCAATACTGCCGCCACACCGACAATTTCCGCGCCAAGCTGCTTTCGCTCAAGCCCTTTTGCGACAGCTTTTTTCAATACCGCCACAAAATCACGGCGCGTCGGCAGGCCGTTTTCAAGATTATCGGGCAACAGGCGCATCAACTCACTCAAATCGCGCCGATAAGCGGAAACGGTATGCTCCGACTTGCCTTGTTGCAGCAAAGGTTTTCAGATAGCGTTCAAGATGAAGCGCAAAATGGTTTGATTCCGCCATTTCAGACGGCCTCCAATGCCGTTTTCAATGCCGAAGGCAGACGGCAGACACGCTGCTTGCCATAATCGAAACACACCATGCCTGTCTGCACTTTCGCCAGCACAAGGCCGTCTGAAATCCTGCGGATACGGTACAGCAAAGAAAAGCCCACTCCGGCCACGCCCGCCGCCCCCATTTCTACCGACAGCTCATCGCCATGATGACCTTGCGCCAAATACTGCACCGCCGCATCCGCCATAATCAGGCCCTAGCCCCTCCGGCATCCATTTCGCTCCAACCCAGCTGTCGCCAGCCAACGCATCCGCACTTCATGGCACAAACGCAACACCGCATCGTTCGCCAGATGGCCGCCATAGTTCACATCGCCCACCTGCACCGTCAAGGCCGTCTGAAACAAAGGCTTATCACACTCGGCCACCGAAATCCTATCCATTTTGCACACCCGTTTTCAATACTACGCCATTATAAACCGAGACCCTGTTCGTTAATATATAAAAACAATGTAGCAGCTTGTAGTTTTTCATTTCAAAAAACATTATAATTTATCGGATAAATTTACCCTTCACTACTTCAGGAGCTCCTCATGGCACTCGTATCCATGCGCCAACTGTTGGACCATGCTGCCGAAAACAGCTACGGTCTGCCCGCATTCAACGTTAACAACCTCGAACAAATGCGCGCCATCATGGAGGCGGCCGACCAAGTCAACGCCCCCGTTATCGTTCAAGCATCCGCAGGCGCACGCAAATACGCAGGTGCCCCATTCCTGCGCCATCTGATTTTGGCCGCAGTCGAAGAATTCCCGCACATCCCTGTCGTGATGCACCAAGACCACGGCGCATCTCCTGATGTGTGCCAACGCTCCATCCAACTGGGCTTCTCCTCCGTGATGATGGACGGCTCGCTGATGGAAGACGGCAAAACCCCTTCTTCTTACGAATACAACGTCAACGCCACCCGTACCGTCGTTAACTTCTCCCACGCCTGCGGCGTGTCCGTTGAAGGCGAAATCGGCGTATTGGGCAACCTCGAAACCGGCGAAGCCGGCGAAGAAGACGGCGTAGGCGCAGTGGGCAAACTTTCCCACGACCAAATGCTGACCAGCGTCGAAGATGCCGTACGTTTCGTTAAAGATACCGGCGTTGACGCACTGGCTATTGCCGTCGGCACCAGCCACGGCGCATACAAATTCACCCGTCCGCCCACAGGCGACGTATTGCGTATCGACCGCATCAAAGAAATCCACCAAGCCCTGCCGAACACCCACATCGTGATGCACGGCTCCAGCTCCGTTCCGCAAGAATGGCTGAAAGTCATCAACGAACACGGCGGCAAAATCGGTGAAACCTACGGCGTACCCGTAGAAGAAATCGTCGAAGGCATCAAACACGGCGTGCGCAAAGTCAACATCGATACCGACTTGCGCCTCGCCTCTACCGGCGCCATCCGCCGCTTCATGGCAGAAAAACCCATCCGAATTCGACCCGCGCAAATACTTGAGCAAAACCGTCGAAGCCATGAAACAAATCTGTCTTGACCGCTACCTCGCATTCGGTTGCGAAGGCCAAGCCGACAAAATCAAACCGATTTCTTTGGAAAAAATGGCAACCAAATACGCCAAAGGCGAATTGAACCAAATCGTTAAATAATCCGTATATCGGATTCACACTAAGGCCGTCTGAAAACTTGGCAATAAGGTTTCAGACGGCCTTAGCTTTTGGGGAAATTTATAGTAAAATCTTCCACCGACCACACATCAAAACACATCGAAAGCAAACATGAAACTCGCCGTTATTTTGCCGGCCTATTGTGCCGAAGCTTATTTGCCCGAATGCTTGGATTCGGTATTGAATCAAACATTCCGCGACTTTTTTTCGTCATCGCCATCAACGATGCTTCAACAGACAAAACCGGCGAAATCCTCGAGGCTTACGCAGCTAAAGATTCACGTTTGCAGGTTTTCCATCTTCCGGAAAACAGGGGCGAGCCGTTTGCCTGCCAATTTGCCATGGATATGCTCAAAGACGTAGAGGTCGAATATGTGGCACGAATGGACGCGGACGATATTTGCGCCTTGGATCGTTTTGAAAAACAGATTCAGTTTTTTTAGACAGCCATCCCGAAATCGATATTGTCGGCAGCCAAGCCACCATCTTTTTTTCGACGACCAAACCGGAAGAGAACCCGTTTTAAGCGACCTCCCCTGCTCGACAAAGACATTAAAGCCTTTCTCTCCTTTGCCGCCCAAAAACATGTTCAACCCCACCACCATGTGGCGGCACGACAGCATTAAAAACCTCGGGATAAACTACACCGCGACAGAAACCGCGCCCGATTTCCATATGTGGGTGCAATGCGCCCTACATGGCAAAACCTTTGCCAACCTGCCCGAGCCTTTGTTGTCTTACAGGATGCACACCGCTCAAGAAAGCAAAAAAAGAGACAAAATCAACAGATCCGTCCAATACACCATGGAATTGTGGTTCAGCCACCTCTTTCCCTGATTTGAAACGCGAGTAGAAGTCACGCTCTTAAGCCGCATCTTGCATGAAAAAGCAACTGCGTTTAACCACTGAAGAGCTGAAAACCATTTTTTTGCCGCTTATGACAGAATCAGCAAAGACCGCAGCATTTCTTTGTTTGGCGAAGACCGCAATACCATGTTCAGCATGATAGACAATTTCTTCAATTTCTTAAAAAGCCGGTTGAAATTCACTTAAATCATAAAAGGCCGTCTGAAACCTCGGTTTCAGACGGCCTTTGTCTATTTCAATATCAATCTAAATCAGAACAAGCCGTGAATCACGCCTTCTGCGTCCACATCGATTTTCTCGGCAGCCGGAACTTTCGGCAGACCCGGCATTTTCATCATATTGCCGCACAATGCAACGATGAAGCCCGCACCGGAAGAAACGGTAATGCCACGCACGGTAATGCGGAAGCCTTCAGGGCAGCCCAAGAGTTTGGCGTTGTCGCTCAAAGAATATTGGGTTTTCGCCATGCAGACCGGCATTTTGTCCAAGCCCAGTTTTTCCAGTGAAGCGATTTCGGCAGACGCTTCCGCGCTGAAATCGACATCTTCCGCGCCGTACACTTTTTTGGGCAATCGCACGGATTTTGTCTTTAATGCTCAACTCAACATCGTAGGCGAAGCTGAAGTTATTCGGTTGGTTTTCGATGGCATTGACGACTTTGTGCGCCAAGTCTGCACCACCCGCGCCGCCTTTGCCCCATACTTCGGTCAGGGAAACTTCAACGCCGTGTTCCGCGCAGGCTTTTTCAATCATGGCCAACTCGGCATCGGAGTCGGACACGAAGCGGTTGATGGCAACCACCACAGGCAGGCCGAATACGTTTTTCAGGTTGGAAATGTGTTTCAGCAGATTAGGCAGGCCTTTTGCCAAAGCTTCGAGGTTTTTCTTCGCCGAGGTTGGCACGCTCCACGCCGCCGTTGTATTTCAAAGCGCGGACGGTGGCGACGACAACAGCCGCATCAGGTTTCAAATCCGCCAGACGGCATTTGATGTCGCAGAATTTTTCCGCGCCCAAATCCGCGCCGAAGCCTGCTTCGGTTACGGCGTAATCGGCAAGGTGTTTCGCCAAACGGGTGGCCGTTACAGAGTTACAGCCGTGGGCGATGTTGGCGAACGGGCCGCCGTGTACAAAGGCCGGAGTGCCTTCGATGGTTTGCACCAAGTTAGGCTTAATCGCATCTTTGAGCAATGCCGCCATCGCGCCATTTGCTTTCAAATCTTTGGCGTAAACAGGGCTGCCGTCTTTAGCGTAGGCGACAAGGATGTTGCCCAAACGCTCTTTCAAATCGCTGATGTCTTTGGCAAGACAGAATACCGCCATCACTTCGGAGGCAACAGTAATGTCGAAACCGTCAGGACGCATCACGCCGTCAACAGGTTTGCCCATACCGTCGATGATATTGCGCAACTGACGGTCGTTCATATCGACCACGCGACGCCACAGCACGCGTTTCGGATCGATGTTCAGCTCATTGCCTTGATAGATATGGTTGTCGAGCATGGCGGCAAGCAAGTTATTCGCCGCACCGATGGCATGGAAGTCTCCGGTGAAGTGCAGGTTGATGTCTTCCATCGGCAAAACTTGGGCATAGCCGCCGCCTGCCGCACCGCCTTTGACGCCGAACACCGGACCCAAAGAAGGCTCGCGCAGGGCGATCACCGAGTCTTTGCCGATATGGCGCAATGCGTCCGCCAAACCGATGGTTACAGTGGTTTTACCCTCACCCGCAGGAGTCGGATTAATGGCGGTAACCAGAATCAGACGGCCTTGTTTTTGCGGCAGCTTGAATGCCTCGGCAGGATTGATTTTAGCTTTGTAGTGACCATAGGGCTCAATGTTGTCAACGTTCAAACCCAGCTTGGCGGCAATTTCACCAATCGGGCGCATGGTGGAAGACTGGGCAATTTCAGCATCGGTTTTGAAGCTCATGATTTTCCTTTATTGAGAGAGGGAAAGGCCGTCTGAAACAATACAATTAAAGACGGCTGGAAGAAAAAGAATATTAGTTCTATTATAGCGTTTTCCAAAGACAAACCGCAGTGAAAATTTCGATATTTCATCAACAAGCGGATTCATATTGTCAACAATTTGAAACAAAGGAATAAAATCATGAGCAGCAACGCATGGCTGTTTTGGGCATTAGCATCGGCAGGCTTCGCCTCATTGACTGCCATTTTCGCCAAAATGGGTTTACAGGGCATAGATTCGGATTTCGCCACCTTTATCCGCACCTTGGTCATCCTCGCCGCTTTGGTATTGTTTTTAACCTACACCGGCAAATGGCAGGGCGTGAACGGCTTTACCGGCCGCAACTGGACATTCCTCATCCTATCCGGCCTCGCTACCGGCGCCTCTTGGCTCGCCTACTTCAAGGCCCTGCAACTGGGCAACGCCTCGCAAGTCGCACCCGTCGACAAATTCAGCCTGGTCTTGGTCGCCCTGATGGCCGTCGTTTTCTTAGACGAACGCCCAAGCACGCAGGAGTGGATAGGCTTAGGCTTGGTAACCGCAGGCGTATTGACTTTGGCTTTGAAACGATAAAGATTGGAACATTAAAAAAGGCCGTCTGAAAAATTTCAGACGGCCTTTGCTTTGCTTCAAACAATCAACTCAAAATTAATTTGAACCAACTTTGATTTTTTGCCACAAGTTGACGGACAGTTTTTTCGCATCCGCGCTCATTTGAGGCATGACGAAACCGTCTTTCATGTCTTGCTCGTTCGGGAAAATAGAACGTGTGTTCACCAACTCGGCAGGCATTTTTTCGCGTGCAGGTTTGCTGGCCGGCGCGAAGGTTACGGCGATACCGTTTTTCGCAGCCACTTCGGGATCCAGCGTGTAGTTGATGTACTTGTGGGCATTGACGACGTTTTTCGCATCGGCCGGAATCAGCCAAGATTCGATCCAGAAGCCCATGCCTTTCGGAGTCAACACTTCGATGCCGACATTGTTTTTCACTTCTTCAGAACGCGCTTTGGCCAAGTTCAAGTCGCCGCCGTTACCTGCCGCCAAGCAGATATCGCCGCGCGCCAATTCGTCAATGATGGAAGGGCTGAAACGTTTTCACGTCAGGACGGATGGACTTTTCAACACTTCCGCCGCCGCTTTCAAATCTTCAGGATTTCGAGCCTTTTAGGATCTTTTACCCAAGTAGTTCAACAAGATTGGGAACATTTCGCTCGGGGTATCCCACAAAGCAATGCCACAAGATTTCAGCTTGTTGGTGTATTCAGGTTTAAACAGCAAATCCCAGCCGTTTTCAGGCAGCTTGCCGCCCAAAAGCTCTTTACCTTTCGCCGTAATCGCCAAAGTGTTCACACCGGAGAAATAAGGAACGGCGTATTGATTGCCCGGGTCGGCGGTTTCCAACATCTTCAGCAATTCAGGGTCGATGTTTTTGTAGTTCGGAATCAGATCCTTATTGATTTTTTGGTATGCACCTGCCTCAATTTGACGCGGCAGGAAGGCAATACCGGGCACAACCAAGTCATAGCCGGATTTGCCGGTCAGCATTTTGGCTTCCAGCGTTTCGTTGTTTTCATACAAATCGTAAGTCAGCTTCAAATTGTTGGCTTTTTTGAAGTCTTCGACTGTACTTTCGTCAACGTAGTTTGACCAGTTGTAGATATTCAAAGTATCGGTAGCGGCTGCCTCGGCATTGGCAGCAGGCGCGCTGCCTGCTTGAGGTTGCTCGGCTTTTTTCTCGCCACCGCCGCACGCGGCCAAAGACAATGCGGCCAATACGGCTAATACAGATTTTTTCATACGGGCAGATTCCTGATGAAAGAGTGGTTAATGTCAATAAATAAGAAACCCTGCACCCCATAAACACCCCGGCGCAGAGTTAGGCTATTGTAATGGAAACGTAAGCAAACGCAAAGCAATATCCATCTGATTTTTATTGAAATAAGGCAAAGCAACATCATCTTTTTCCCAAAAGCGTTGCACCGGCTGTCGTTTTTTTGGGCAAAAATACGGCTGATTTGCGCGCGTTTATAGAGAAAAAAAGCTTGCATATAAGGAAATCTGTCTTTAAAATTGCGCGTTTACAGAATTTATTTTTCAGGAGATATTCAATATGGCAAACAGCGCACAAGCCCGCAAACGTGCCCGCCAGTCGGTTAAACAACGCGCCCACAACGCCAGCCTGCGTACTGCATTCCGTACCGCTGTGAAAAAAGTGTTGAAAGCAGTTGAAGCCGGCGACAAAGCTGCTGCTCAAGCAGTTTACCAAGAATCCGTTAAAGTCATCGACCGCATCGCTGACAAAGGCGTATTCCACAAAAACAAAGCAGCCCGTCATAAAAGCCGTCTGTCTGCTAAAGTAAAAGCTTTGGCTTAATACTGACGCAGATGCCGGAAATCCTGACAACCAAAGCAGGATAATCGAGCTGATACGATGCCCCTGAGGTCTTGCCTTTCAGGGGCATTGCCGTATTCACAGCCCAAACCGACTGAATAAACCCATTTACCCTCTCATCAGGCCGTCTGAAAAACAACGGAAACTCTCATGAACAAGATGTTGAAACATTCCCTAAGTATCGGATTCATTGCCGCCGCCCCACTGGCCGCCGCCGAAACCGCCGCCCTACACTGCACCACCATTCAAGACAACGCCACCCGTTTGGCGTGTTACGACAACATCTACTCGGCGCAACTTCCCCCTCAATCCCCACTGCCGCAAGCGCAAACCGAAACCGCCAAAACACCGGTTGACCTCGAACAAAGCGTCCGCAAGAGCATTGAGAAAAAAGAAGCTGCCATCGTATTCGACAACCCTACCCATCCGAATATTTCAGACGATGTATTAAGCGAAACTGCCGACAGCTACACGCCTTTAAGCCTGATGTACGATTTGGATAAAAACGACACACGCGGCCTGTTGAGCGTACGCGAGCACAATCCTATGTACCTCATGCCCGTTTGGTACAACAGCAGCCCCAACTACTACCCGGAATCCCCCAGTCGCGGCGTAACCACGCAGGAAAAATTCAGCGAGCAGAAACGCCTCGAAACCAAAATGCAGGTTTCCTTCAAAAGCAAAATTGCCGAAGATTTATTCAAAACCCGTGCCGACGTATGGTTTGGCTATACCCAAAAATCCGACTGGCAAATCTTCAACCAAGGCCGCAAATCCGCTCCGTTCCGCAACACCGACTACGAGCCTGAAATCTTCATTACCCAACCCGTTAAAGCAGACCTGCCTTTCGGCGGCAAACTGCGCATGGTTGGCGCAGGTTTTGTTCACCAATCCAACGGTCAAAGCCGCCCCGAATCACGCTCATGGAACCGGGTTTACGCCATGGCCGGCATGGAATGGGGCAAGCTGACCGTCATTCCTAGAGTTTGGATGCGCGCCCTTCGACCAAAAAGGAGATGACGACGACAATCCGGACATCAACAAATACATGGGTTATGGCGACTTAAAAGTCCAATACCGCCTCAATGACAAACAAAATGTTTATTCCGTCCTGCGTTACAACCCGAAAAGCGGACGCGGTGCCGTTGAAGCGGCCTATACTTTCCCCATCAAAGGCAAACTCAAAGGCGTTGTCCGCGGTTTCCACGGCTACGGCGAAAGCCTGATTGACTACAACCACAAACAAAACGGCATCGGCTTCGGCCTGATGTTCAACGACTGGGATGGAATCTAATTCCCCCATATTGTTTCAGACGACCTTTGCAATCAAGGCGGCCGTCTGAAACAATTAAACAAGCCATTCGTTTAAAATACTCGTTTCCTAGCGCCCAAACGCGTATAATGCAAAGTTTGGGCAAAACTTGCCGGAATGAAACAAAGATGACAGAAGCCGCAGCCGAAAGCGGAAAAATCGCCAAGGCTTTAAAGAAATACCTGATTACAGGCGTACTGGTTTGGTTGCCGATTGCCGTAACCATCTGGGCGATGACCTACATCATATCCGCCGCCGACAGACTGATCAGCCTATTGCCGGAAAGCTGGCAGCCCCAGCATTTCTGGGGGTTCAACATTCCCGGCTTGGGCATCGTCGCCGCCACAGTCGTCTTGTTCGTTACCGGCGTATTCGCCGCCAACGTATTGGGCAGACGGATTCTCGGCGCATGGGACAGCCTTTTGGGACGCATTCCCGTCGTCAAATCCATCTACTCCAGCGTTAAAAAAGTTTCCGAATCCCTGCTCTCCGACAGCAGCCGCTCGTTCAAAACCCCCGTACTGGTTCCCTTTCCGCAACCGGGCATTTGGACGATAGCCTTTGTTTCCGGCCATATCCCCGACAAACTCAAAGGCAGCCTGCCGCAAGATGACGACTATATTTCCGTTTACGTCCCAACCACGCCCAACCCGACCGGCGGCTATTACATCATGGTGAAAAAAAGCGACGTTCGCGAGCTGGACATGAGTGTGGATCAGGCATTGAAATATGTAATTTCGCTGGGCATGGTAATGCCGGACGACTTACCGGTTAAAGCCCTACCCGCTCAAAAGCCGTCTAAAGACGGTGATACCGAATATAACAATTAAGGTCTTCTTTTTTCAGACGGCCTTTCCTTCTTTTTCAAATTGAACAATATAAAAAGGTGATTTTATGCGTACCAACTATTGCGGCCTTATCAGCGAGCAATACTTAGACCAAACCGTGACCGTCAAGGCTGGGTACACCGCCGACGCGACCACGGCGGTGTGATTTTTTTATCGACCTGCGCGACCGCGAAGGCATCGTTCAAGTCGTTATCGACCCTGACACTCCGGAAGCATTTGCCGCTGCCGACTCTTCCCGCAACGAATACGTTTTGAGCATTACCGGCCGCGTACGCAACCGTCCTGAAGGTACAACCAACGACAAAATGATTTCCGGCAAAATCGAAATCCTCGCCAAAGAAATCGAAGTCTTTGAACGCTGCCGCTACGCCTCCGTTCCAAATCGACGATGAAAACATCAGCGAAAACGTTCGCCTGACCAACCGCGTTATCGACTTGCGCCGTCCCTGCCATGCAACGCAACCTGCGCCTGCGTTACCAAGTGGCCATGGGCGTTCGCCGCTACTTGGACGCACAAGGCTTCATCGACATTGAAACACCGATGCTGACCCGCTCCACTCCGGAAGGCGCGCGCGACTACCTCGTACCAAGCCGCGTTCATCCGGGCGAATTCTTCGCTCTGCCGCAATCTCCGCAATTGTTCAAACAATTGCTAATGGTGGCCGGTTTCGACCGTTACTACCAAATCACCAAATGTTTCCGTGACGAAGACTTGCGTGCCGACCGCCAGCCTGAATTCACCCAAATCGACTTGGAAACCTCGTTCTTAAACGAGGATGAAATCATGGACATCACCGAAGGCATGGCCAAACAAGTCTTCAAAGATGCCTTGAACGTAGATTTGGGCGACTTCCCACGCATGCCTTACTCTGAAGCCATGTTCTACTACGGCTCTGACAAACCGGACATGCGCATCAACTTGAAATTTACCGAGTTGACCGACCTGATGAAAACGGAAGAATTTAAAGTTTTCCGTGGCGCAGCCGACATGAAAGGCGGTCGCGTGGTTGCACTGCGCGTGCCGAACGGCGCGAAATTCAGCCGCAAAGAAATCGACGAATACACCAAATTTGTCGGCATCTACGGCGCGAAAGGTCTGGCATACATCAAAGTAAACGATGTGAGCAACCTCTCCAACGGCGAAGACAGCGGCCTGCAATCTCCAATCGTGAAAATTCCTGTCTGAAAACGCCCTGAAAGAAATCATCGCGCGTACCGGCGCGCAAAACGGCGACATCATCTTCTTCGGCGCAGACAAAACCAAAGTTGTGAACGAAGCCATCGGCGCATTGCGTATCAAAGTCGGCTTGGAACACGGCAAAGACAACGGCTACTTCGTAGACGAATGGAAACCTTTGTGGGTTGTCGATTTCCCAATGTTTCGAATACGACGAAGAAGCCGACCGCTACGTTGCCGTACACCATCCGTTTACCGCGCCAAAAGAAGGTCATGAAGACCTGATGGTTTCCGACCCTGCAAACTGCCTGGCCCGTGCCTACGACATGGTATTGAACGGCTGGGAAATCGGCGGCGGCTCTATCCGTATCCACCGTGCAGACGTACAAGAGAAAGTGTTTGCCGCACTGAAAATCAGCCCTGAAGAGCAACAAGAGAAATTCGGCTTCCTCTTAGACAACCTGAAATTCGGTGCGCCTCCTCACGGCGGCCTTGCATTCGGCCTCGACCGTCTGGTTACCCTGATGACCGGTGCCGAATCTATCCGCGACGTGATTGCCTTCCCGAAAACACAACGTGCACAATGTCTGCTGACCAATGCACCTAATGTGGTCGACGACAAACAACTTCGCGAGTTGAGCCTGCGTCTGCGTCAGAAAGCAGTTGAAACAAAAGAAGCATAATTTACCGGCTTAACCTTTAAAATATCAAGGCCGTCTGAAAATTTTTGAAATTTCTTTCAAACTTTTTTCAGACGGCCTTTCTGCATTTTAGTCGTTTATATATAATCAACCCGCAAACTGTTTTATTTTAAATGTTCACTTTAATGACGTTAGAGTATTAAAAACAGCCGTTTGTAAGAAAAACAAACAAATAGGCTTCACAAGCAATATCATAGCTGTTATACGATAAAGGAACCTGACTATGTTTCTAATACTAACGGGGCTGATACTGACTTTTTTTGTTACGTTGTTTATTATTACCTCGATTATTCATAAAAAACAGTTTGCCTACAACACACACCAAGACTATAACTATCCCTCCCTTCCCTCTACCGCGCATGCTACCCTCAAGGGTGGCAGCCTGACTTTACCTGCCACTATCAGCGGGCAAGATACCGTTATTGCCAAAATCCGTATCAAATCCACTTGGGCAGGATTGCTGATATTGCCTTTTGTTGAAACCATTTCATCTAAGGGCAAATGGAAGCAATATTTCGAATACGGCGCAAAAGGCGTGCGCTATATCAATCTGAGCGACACTTTCTCCGACAGCGACAAAACCATCCGTCTGGAAGGCAAATACCTAACTTTGCCCGATCAAGAAATCGAACTCTCTGTTTATCCGCGTGAAAACCTCGAAGGCAAAAAAATCCTTGTCCTCGCGCCTCATGCTGACGATGCCGAATTAAGCGCATACGGTTTGTACGAAAAACACGCCGCCAATTCAATGATCTGCACCTTTAACCGCCAGCGAAGGCGGCAGCTTCCACTATGGCAATCTTTACAGCACGTGCGACTGCGACACTCAGGCACAATATCTGCAAAAAGGCCGGATGCGCGTTTGGAACAGCCTGACCGTTCCCCTTTTGGCCGGCGTGCCGTCTGAAAACATCCTGCAACTGGGCTACTTCGACAGCACTTTGACCGCCATGCGCCAAAATCCGGAAACAGAGATTAAATCGACCAAAATCGATACGGCCGATGTCGATATTTTCCGCCGTGCCAATACCTCTCCATTGGCGAAACATCTCAAGCCCGGCTCGACTTGGAACAGCTTGGTAGACAACCTTGGCTATCTGATAGAAACGTTCCAGCCGGATATTATCGTGACACCGTCCCCCAATATCGATGCGCATCCCGACCACCAACATACTGCGCTGGCCGCCATCGAAGCCCTGCGTAAAATCGATTACCGCCGCGGCAATCTGTTTTTGCACACCATACATTATCTGAGCGACGACTTCCCTATCGGCAAAGTAGGGTCTTCCCTCAGCCTGCCGCCGCCCTCCGAGCAACCGTTTTACTTCCAAAGCATCTATTCCCATCCTTTGGACAAAGAGGAACAAAACCGTAAACTTCTCGCCCTTGATGCCATGAACGACATCCGCCCCAATTCAGACGGCTATATGCGTTGGAGCACCATGATATTCAAAGGCCTAAACAAACTGCGGCACCACGTCCTCCATCTCGACAAAGACTTGGTCAACCGCTTTGTCCGCAGCAACGAATTCTTCTATACCGTCCCCATCAGCGACTTGTACCAAGAAGATACGCTGAAACAAATCACTTATCAGGGCAAAGCCCTATAAACCATAAAGGCCGTCTGAAAAGATGTTTCAGACGGCCTTTATCACACCAAATCAAAACAATAAAATCACTACATTACAAACGAAAAACACCAAGCCCAAATCCAAACGCGACAACCCAAGTTATAATAAAACCCTTCCCACACGTCCCACATCATCATGCCGATTTACTTCATCGCCGATTTGCACCTGAGCGAATCCCATCCTCAGCTGACCGCACTCTTCCAAAAATTTATCCAAGAAAAAGCCGTTCATGCCCAAGCCGTATACATTCTTGGCGACCTTTTCGATTTTTGGATCGGCGATGACGAAAACAGCCCTTTGGTTCAAACCATCAAACAAACCATCCGCAGCCTGACCGAGCGCGGCATTGCCTGCTATTTTATCCATGGCAACCGCGACTTCCTCATCGGCAAAACCTTCGCCCGCGATACCGGCATGACCTTACTGCCCGAGTACGCCGTTATCGACCTGTTTGGCACACCCACCCTGCTCTGTCACGGCGACACCCTCTGCACCGACGACCATTCTTATCAAAAATTCCGCCGTACCGTCCATCAAAAATGGCTGCAACGCCTGTTCCTACTCCTGCCGCTCACACTCCGACTGCACATCGCCACCAAAATCCGCAAGCAGAGCAAACAGGACAAACAGCACAAAACCGCCGACATCATGGACGTCAATCCAGCCTTTACCCACGAAACCGTCCAACGCTTCCACACGCCCCTACTCATCCACGGCCATACCCACCGCGAAAATATCCACCGCAACGCCGATTACACCCGCATCGTACTCGGCGACTGGCGCGACAATTACGCCTCCATTCTCGAAGTCGATGCCGAAGGCTACCGTTTTATCGCCTTATAAAACATCAGGCCGTCTGAAAACCGGTTTCCCGATTGTTCAGACGGCCTGACTGACAAACATCCTCAAACGGTTTACGCAAACCAACCGCGTATCCGCTCCAAACCACCAAAGCGCACACACGCATCCGCATTCGCTTCGGTTTTTGGTTTTGCCCGATAAGCAATGCCGAATCCCGCCTCCCGTATCATCGGAATATCGTTCGCACCATCACCCATCGCCACCACCTGCCACGGAGCCAAACCCAGACGCTCACGGTATTCACGCAACAAATCCGTCTTAGCCTGCGCATCGATAATCCGCCCTTTCAGACGGCCTGTCAGCTTGCCGTTTTCCACTTCCAACACATTCGCAAAATGGAAATCCAAGCCCAAACGCCGTTGCAGGCGTTCCGTAAAGAACGTAAATCCCGCCCGACACCAGCATAAACTTCACATCATTCCGTTTGCACTCTTCCAACAAAAATTCCGCGCCCGGCGACAGCTGCAACACATTCTCGTACACCTCTTCCAACACGCGCTCGTCCAAACCGGCCAGCAAAGCCACACGCTTACGCAAAGACTGCTCAAAATCCAGCTCGCCGCGCATCGACTGCTCCGTAATCGCTGCCACCTCATCTTTCAGCCCGACACCGGCCGCAATCTCATCCACACACTCAATCGTAATCAGCGTCGAATCCATATCGCTGACAATCAGTCCCAAATCAGCAAAAGCCACATCCGGCAACACCGCGCCATCTATCTGCTGCGCAATCAACGCCGCACGCATCTCGTCCGTCAATTCAAAATCATCATCAACCGGCACACGCAACACCGACTTCCCTGATGGCGCAGACACCAAACCGCCAAACGCCGACCAGTCGCAAGCGCCCAAATCCCCATGTTGCAACACCAAAACTTTCTTCATCTCATTCTCCTCATACCCCAAGACCTTTACAAACATATCGGGTACACATTCAGCCTAAAACAACAAAACCGTATTTTTGCAAAGGCCTTAAAAAACCAAAACAGCATTATAGCCGAACAACCCCGGCAATTTTCAGACGGCCTGTAAACAATTCAGCTAGAGCTACCAATACCAATTCCCTGCATCAACTAACCAAGTCAATGACTCAAAAAGTTTGATTTAGGACAAGCTGTTTAAAAAACTTTGCAAGCAACAGATAACTTGTTGTTGCTTTTTCTTACAGTTTCGATATAGTTCTTTATGGCTAGTTTGGCACTACCCCTTATATCTAGCTTTCATTGCATTACCACCTCCATTCGTTGCCAACGGCTCCCTTTCCGATGGCAACCTTTTTTTGGCCCGATGGTTTGGCAATATCAAAATTGAATCAAATAAAATGATTTGAGAATTTAAATTTAATTTTTTTAAAACAAAAACGGCTTATAAAAAAATAACGGCTCAATTTAAACAGATATTGCCGCCAATATTTAAAAACAAACAGATCTTTCTTTATCAAGGACCTCATCAAATGCATCATTCTGAGAAACTATTCAAACTGAGCACACTTGCTCTCTGCCTTGCCGCATTGCCCCAAGCCGCACAAGCTGCCGAAGAGGTACGGCAGGCTGAAGTGGAACAAGTTACCGTTGTCGGTAAAAACAAAAGCCTGCGCACTGAAAGTCAAAACAGCTACACCGTATCCGCCCTGCGCTCAACCACAGGGCTGGTGCTCTCTCCGCGGGAAATCCCCCAATCCGTCAGCGTCATTACTAAAAACAAATTGAAGACCAAGGCATCACCGACTTAGAAGGTGCGTTGCAAAACGCTACCGGCATCAATGTTTTCAAAAGCGGCGGACGCACGCATTTCATGTCGCGCGGCTATTTTATCGAACAGTTTGAAGAAGACGGCATTGCCACGCAACTTGGTTCGCCCGGCGGATTCGGCTTAGGCGGCCCGGCCGGCGACCCGACCAGTGCAACCGATATGGCAATGTACGACCACATTGAAGTGGTGCGCGGTGCGGCAGGTTTGACACAGGCAAACAACGAACCCGGTGGCACGGTAAACGCCGTCCGTAAAAAGCCGACTGCAAAACGCCAACTTTCCGCCGATTTGATGGCAAACTCATGGGGCAAAGTAAACAGCGTCTTTGATGCATCCGGTACCTTAAGCCAAGAGCACGGCCTGCGCGGACGCTTTGTCGGCTCGGTAGGCAGCAACAAAACCTTCAAAGATCAATCCGGCGGCCGCGACATCCTGCTTTACGGCGTGATGGACAAAGACATCGGCGACAACAGCAAACTTACCTGGGGTGCAAGCTATCTCAACCAAACCGAAACACCCGATCCTGACGGCCTGCCTATGCGTGCAGACGGCAAAGAGTGGAAACGCAGCCGCTATCTTGGTGCGGATTGGAACGAAGCCCGCCTGAAAAAATACAATCTCTTTGCCGAGTTTGAACATTATTTCAACGACAACTGGAAACTGAGCAGCAAGTTGGACTGGCGCAAGAACACCAGTTCAAAAGAATATTACACGCTGGGCGGCACAGGTAACGGCATCAGCACAGACGGCCTGGGAACCACATACAGCTTCGACCGTTACGATGCAGGCAACCGCCAGTTCACTTTCCAAAACAACCTGACCGGCCGCATCTTCGCTTTCGGCCAAAATCACGACCTCTTCTTCATGCATAGCTATTCCAAAGAGAACGTGAACTCAAGCAACCGCTGGCTCAACGACAGCAGCACCTATGACGCAGATGCCTTTAACGGCAGCGAGAAAGCCAAACCCGATTGGGATTCTGCCACAGCCAAAGCCCGTGGCGGCAACGGCCGTTATACTACCCATGCCTTCGGTTTGGGCGCGCGCATCAATCCTACCGACAAACTGCATATCATCGCAGGCGGACGCTATACCAGCTGGAAACGCGACTTCTATTGGGATCGCGACCTCAAAGACGGGGTGGCAGGTTCATCAGATTCGCTCAAACGCAACCGCTTCGTTCCTTATGCCGGCATCACTTACGATATCACGCCTAAACAAAGTATTTACGCCGCCTATACGTCCATCTTTAAACAAACGATGAACCGCGACTACAACGACAACCTGCTGCCGCCGATTATGGGACGCAACTACGAACTCGGCTGGAAAGGCGAATGGAACGAAGGCCGTCTGAACACCTCGGTCGCCCTCTACCGAACCGACAAAGACAACAACAATCAACGCGTCAATGCCAAACCGCACGCCTACTGGGAACCGCTCAACCAAAGCAGCCGCGGCTTGGACGCCGAAATCTCCGGCAGCCTGAGCGACCGTTGGCAAGTTTACGCAGGCTACACCTTCAACCGCAGCACCAACCGCAGCAGCGTTACCGGCAATGTTGAATCGCGCCGAAAAGGCTACAACTTCAGCAGCCATACGCCGAAGCATATGTTCCGCCTCTACACCAGCTATATCCTGCCGGTGGATGACGGCAAATGGACGGTCGGTCTTGGCTTGAAGAGCAGCAGCAAAACCGCCAATTCCTACGGCTCCATCAAGCAAGGCGGCTACACCATTTGGAATACAAACGTCCAATACCGTCCGAGCAAAAAAACCTGCAACTGGGGACTGGCAGTCAACAACCTGACCGACAAACGCTACTACGAAAACCAATACAGCCGTGCCGCCAACAGCGGCAACTTCTACGGCGAACCGCGCAATGCCGTGTTCAGCCTGAAGTGGAAAATGTAAATAGCAGCATAGCAAGCACGGGTTGACCGCTCACTTTTCAAAAAGCATATAAAAACCAACTCATTGCTGATAAAAAAGGCCGTCTGAAAAGTACAAATTTCACTTTTCAGATGGCCATTCGCACGCATTCACAAGCATTCATCATGAATACGCTCAAAAAATTCTTTTACCTTGCCCGCCCTTTTTGGTCAGGGGCACACGGCCGCCTCCAATGGCTGATGCTCGCCGTTTTGATAGGGTTTACCCTATTCTCCATCACCATCAGCGTTTGGATTGCCGCATGGGACAAACGCTTCTACGACGCGCTGGCTGCGTTTGACGGCGCGTCCATGCCTTCGCTCATTGTCGAATACCTCGGCTACATGGCGATGATTATCGGCTGCATCGTTTGCGGCGACTGGCTGCAAAAACGCCTCATCTTCCGTTGGCGTACCCATCTGACCGAGCAATTTCAAAAAAACTGGCTCGAAGGCCACAAACACTACCGCCTGCGCCTGACAGGCGAACCAGACAACCCCGACCAACGTATCGCCGAAGACATCTACCTCCTTGCCGACAAAAGCATCAGCCTCTTTCGCTCCTTCATCAATAATATTGCCAAATTCAGCGCGTTCGTCGCCGTATTGTGGACGCTCTCCGGCGTACAGACTTTCAACATCGGCGAATACAGCATTACTGTTTACGGCTACCTTGTTTGGGTTGCACTGATTTATTCCATCTTCAGCACCATTATCGCCCATCTTGTCGGCCGCAAACTTAAAAACCTCAACATCGACCGCCAGCACCGCGAAGCCGACTACCGCGCAGCCCTTCTACGCGTGCGCGACCATGCCGAACAAATCGCCTTTTACAACGGCGGCGAAGCTGAAACAGGCCGTCTGAAACAACGCTACCTCCGCATCCGCGACAACTGGCGACGGCTGACCAACTGCGAATTCCGCCAAGAAACTTTCTGGGCGACCTATGTCCGCATCAGTATCTTCATCCCTATCCTCGCCACCCTGCCCATGTACCTCGCCAAAACCATGACCTTCGGCGACATGATGCAGACCCGCACATCGTTTGCCCGCGTTCAAGACAGCTTCGGCTGGTTTACTGACGCATACCGCCGCCTGATTGAATGGGCGGCAGTCGTCGAACGGCTCTCCGGTTTTCAGACGGCCTTGGAACAAGTCAGAACAAAAAAGCGCCCTCCCTTCAGTCACATCCAAACCCAGATTTGCCGCATCATCGCGGCAAAGGCAGTCCTGCAAAACCTCACCATCCACACCCAAACCGGCAGCCCCCTGCTTCCGGCATCAACCTCGAAGCCCATGCCCCTGAATGGGCTATTGCTCGAAGGCAGAAAGCGGCATCGGCAAAATCCACGCTGCTGCGCGTGCTCGCCGGTTTATGGCCGTATTATCACGGCAGTTTTTCCCTCGAAGGCAGCCGCCTGTTTTTTTCCCGCAACGCCCTTACCTGCCTGCGGACACATTGCGTCAAACTGTCAGCTATCCCTATACGGCCTGCCAAGACGACCATTTGATTCAAACCATTTTGGAACAAGTCGGCTTAAGCAGCCCCACGGGTCGGTTGCGCACATTGATGAACGATTTGGACACTTCATACGAATGGCACGGCATCCTCTCCGGCGGCGAACAGCAACGCCTCAGCCTCGCACGCGCACTGCTGCACAAACCGCAAATCCTGTTCCTAGATGAAGCCACCAACCAGCTTGATGATGAATCCGCCCTGATGTTGATGCAGACCCTCAAGCAACATTTGCCCGATACTTTGGTCATCGGCATCAGCCACCAATCCAAGATTCAAGCCCTGTTTGATAGCTCACTGAATTTGAATGAAAAAATTATTTAAATGTTAAAATGTGCAAAACGCTTGCTTTCAATCCTAACAAGGGATATAGTACTAAGTAATTAGTTCTTATTGATGAGAGCTACTCCTTGGATACTTGCCTCCGGTTCTCCAACCCGGGGGCGATTTTTTGCGTTTTTATTTTGTGTTTGTATGAATAGGATAAAGACGAAATAAAAAGGTTTTAAAAACACGAGCCTATAATCTTTCAAAAGATGACTAAATAAAAACACAATCTCAAATCATGTAAAAAAAAACCGCAAACTGCGTTTTTCCCAAACGCTCAGGCCGTCTGAAATCCTCTCTCCAATATCGTTAATCCCATATTTCAGACGGCCTGTTTAACCGTCCCTTGCAAAGCTTGGCACAAGCACCGCTGACCGACGGCAATTAATTACTATATAATCAAACGCATCGTCATCCCTACAAAGGAGCCACACCATGACCACAAAAATTAAAATTGGTATCGTCGGTGCAACCGGTTACACAGGCGTTGAATTGTTACGCCTGCTCAGCAGCCACCCCAACGCAGAAGTCACTGACATCACCAGCCGAAGCGAAGCCGGTATTGCGGTTGTCGACTACTTTCCCAGCCTGCGCGGTATTTACGACCTTGCATTCCAAACGCCCGAAGATGCCGGGCTTGACCGTTGCGACCTCGTGTTCTTCGCCACGCCCAACGGCGTAGCCATGAAAGAAGCACCGGCCCTTGTGGAAAAAGGTGTACGCGTGATTGACCTGTCTGCCGACTTCCGCATCCGCGACATCCCCACATGGGAAAAATGGTACAAAATGACCCATGCCGCGCCGCAACTCGTTTCCCAAGCAGTGTACGGCTTGTGCGAACTTTACAAAGACGACATCGCCAAAGCCATGCTGGTGGCCAATCCGGGCTGCTACCCTACCTGCGTTTCCCTGCCCTTATTGCCACTGCTTCAGGCTGGCCGTCTGAAAGCCAACGCGCCTCTGATTGCCGACTGTAAATCCGGTGTTTCCGGTGCAGGCCGAAAAGCCAGTACCCACGCCCTATTGTGCGAAGCAGGCGACAACTTCAAAGCCTACGGCGTCGGCGGCCACCGCCATTTGCCTGAAATCCGACAAACCCTGTCCGGACTGCAAGACCATGTTTCAGACGGCCTGATTTTCGTGCCACACCTTGTTCCGATGATACGCGGCATGCACGCCACCCTTTATCTGCACCTGCAAGAACATACCGATCCTGAAGCCTTGCTGCGCGAATACTACCGCGACAGTCCTTTTGTCGATATTTTGCCTTCAGGTTTGACACCTGAAACCCGCAGCGTGCGCGGTACCAACCTTTGCCGTATCAGCGTTCAAAAAGCGCCCGATCAAGACGATGTGTGGATTGTTCTTTCCGTCATCGACAACTTGGTTAAAGGCGCAGCCGGTCAAGCCGTGCAGAATATGAACATCATGTTCGGCCTACCCGAAACCACCGGCCTGACTAATGCACCATTGATGCCTTAAGCCATCCTTATTTAAAAACACAAGGCCGTCTGAAACTTTGATCGTTCAGACGGCCTTTATCAATTCATTCACAAACATCACTCATACACCACGCCGGCAAGCATTTCTTCTTCATTCAAGTTGCCGTACTGTTGCTCCCAATCGTGGGTAGCCTCCACCATATCGCATTCTTTGGCAAAAGCCAGCAGCCTGCCGTCCATCTGATCCAGACTCAAAGCTGCCCAAGCGTTCGCATTCCGAAGCCGTCAGATTACCGTCCGCCTCATGCGCCTCCGAAGATCCGAAAGGCAGAGCAAAAAAACCCAGTACCAACGCCAGCAGCACCCAAAAAATATTTTTACGCGAACGAGTCATTTCACACCTCTCATCATAATCATATAGCAGGTTTAAATCAGAAAACTAAACCAAATAAAATTAAACTAAGAAAAAAATCGAATAGAAAATTAGAAATATCGATTTATCTAAGACAAAACGAATAATACTAAGAAAAAAATAGAATATGCAATACTTTTTTTCTTAGATGAAGTAATTTTTTTCTTACAATTTTATAAAAACTAAGGTAAAAATACACTCAAATCGTCCAAACCATATAAAAAAACATACCTCCATAAAGGCATAAACATGGATACCTTTAAAGACCGCCTGGCTTTCTTATGGAAAGATGAAGCCCGCCAAGCCAAAATTGCCGCCGACATCGATATGACCATCGCCGGATTCAGCCGTATCTGGAACGAAGGCGGCCTGCCGAAATCGGAAACGCTAAAAAAAATCAAACAACTTAAAGGCTGCAGCATAGACTGGCTTTTGACAGGCGAAGGTTCCCCCTTCCCTGATTCCGAAGCCCCAAAAGCCACGGCAACCGACACACTGGGCAATCCAGTCGATATAGACGAATTTGTCTTCGTACCGCGTTACGACATCCAGGCCGCGGCCGGACACGGCCAGCTCGTCGGCGACGAACAGCCCATGTTCGCCATGGCGTTCCGACGCTATTGGATTGAAAATTATGTAACGCGCGACATCAAAAACCTTTCCGTTATCTCAGTCAAAGGCGACTCGATGGAAGGCGTGCTGAATGATGGCGACACCATCCTCATCAACCACGGCCAAACCACGCCGCGCGACGGCCTCTATGTTTTGCGCCTCAACGAAAACCTTTTGGTCAAACGCCTGCAACTGATACCCGGCGGCATCGTCAACGTCATTTCTGCCAACGAAGCCTACCCTACTTTTGAAATCGACTTGAAAAACCCGACCGACGACGTTGCCATCATCGGCCGTGTCGAATGGTTTGGCAGAAGCATCTAAATCTGACATACTGGTGCTTGAAATTTCTGCCATGCCCTCCATGTAAGCTGGCAGACCCTGTCTGCACAAACTTGCCTTGACTAACGGTTTGCGCGACAATAGTAAAAATATTCATATAAAAGGAATCACATCATGTCAGACGAAAGCCCTATTATCTTTACTGACAGCTGCTGCACCAAAGTTGCCGACCTGATTGCCGAAGAGAACAATCCCGATTTGAAATTGCGCGTATTCGTCAACGGCGGCGGTTGCTCTGGCTTCCAATATGGTTTTACCTTTGATGAAATCAAAAACGACGACGATTTTGAAATCCAGAAAAACGGCCTGACGTTCTTGGTTGACCCGATGAGCTACCAATATCTGGTTGGTGCGGAAATCGACTACACCGAAAGCCTGCAAGGTTCTCAATTCGTCATCCGCAATCCGAATGCAGAGACAACTTGCGGTTGCGGTTCGTCCTTCTCCGTATAAACAATCTGTTTTTGCCATAAAAACAGGCCGTCTGTATCTTCAGACGGCCTTTTGTGTGAATTTATTTTAAACAATATTTAGATTTACCTTATAATAATAATATCGGGCGTGAATATTTACTCTACAATAGACATAACATTGGACATGCATATTGCCATATAAATAAAAAATTATTGTCCAGCCGATTAACGACACAAAGGCAAACCGTACTTGGTCTGCCTGAGACTGCAGCCTCTGTTCTGGCTCGTATCACAAGCCAAAACAGCTCAAACACAATAACAAAACCTTAGGCTAAACCCATTTGGTTGACGCAGTCGAAATACTCATGGGATATCAATGAGCAAACAAGAAAAATTTTTCGACGTATACGTTTCCTATCCGCCGAACACGGATAGGAAACGCATCCATGCCTGCCTGTATGAAAACCTGCCCGAAAACGAAGTCGAGAGCCTGATTCAAGCCTTGGCCGAGCGTCCGCAAGCCATTGTGGCCGAGAAATGTACCCAAGACGAGCGCGAAAATGCGCAGCATTACTTCAGCTATTTGGGTTTGGACGTAATCGTCCGTCAGGCTATGGAGTTGGAAGCAGTCGAAGAAGAACCCGTGTTGGCAGTCAACACTCCCGACCCTATCCAATGCCCCGTCTGCATGACGATTATTGACGAATTAGATGCACAGGAATGTAAAACCTGCCACTTTGATTTGACAGAAAAAAATGAGCTGGCCATCCAGCGCAAGCGCATTGAATGGCAGGAAAAAATCTCTTTCGAGCATAAAAAACAAACCGAAATTGCCCACAAGCTCAAATATGAACGTGAGCAGGAAGAGAAAAAGCTGCGCAAGAAAAATCCGTGCCGAATTGGAATCCCAATTACGCGAAGAGTTAGGCCAAAATCCTGAGCTGGCCGCACTTGCAGCGAGGAAGAAAACACAGTTTCTGCTTACAATGGCTATCGTATTCGCCGTTTTGAGCCTGCTTTGCACTCGGCTATATCGCTGCAAAATTCTTCTAAACTGATTCCAAAACTTAAGGCCGTCTGAAAAACAGATTTTCAGACGGCCTTTTATTTCCTTATTGATTGAACCATTTCAATCAAGCCTCCTGCACATCCACATCCACCGACCATCTGATTTTGCCGTCGCGGTTTTGCTGCAACACCTGCACCCACAAACTCACGGCGCGGTGCAAATCCTGTCGGGATGTTGATTCGAGGAAGATTTGCGCGCGTTCGCGTTCGGCGAGGCGCACCATCAGCATCGGGGCGGCGCCGAACTGGGAGACGCTTTCGGGCAAAAGCGGGGCGAGGGTTTCTTTGGCGGCGTTGAGAAATTCCATCGCATCGGCAACGCGCGGCGCATCGGCACGGACGGCCGTCTGAAAACCGAAGGGCGGCATGGCGAACATTTGCCGCTCGTTCAATTCGTTTTCGGCAAACACGGCGTAGTCCTGCGCTTTGACGGCGGCGAAGACGGGATGTTCGGGCAGTTGGGTCTGTATCAACACCTTGCCGGGTTTGTCGGCGCGCCCCGCCCTGCCGGACACCTGCATCAGCTCGGCGAACAGCCTTTCCGGCGCGCGAAAGTCCGCGCTGTACAGGCTGCCGTCGGCGTTCAACACGATAACGAGGTTGAGCCGCGCGAAATCATGGCCTTTGGCGAGCATCTGCGTGCCGACCAGAATGTCGATTTCGTTGTCGGCGATACGGCGGTACAAATCCGCCCAGTCGTTTTTGTGCGCGGTGCTGTCCCTGTCGACACGGACGACGGCTGCCTTGGGCAGGAAGGCGCGCAAGGTTTCTTCGACGCGCTGCGTGCCGTGGCCGACGGCGGTCAGGTCTTGGTTGCCGCAGTCGGGGCATTTGAACGGAATGGGTTCGCGGTGGTCGCAGTGGTGGCAGCGCAGTTGGCGGGCGCGTTGGTGCAACACCATTTTGGCGGAGCAGTTCGGGCAGCCGAAGGTATGGCCGCAGTCGCCGCAAAATAATGCGGGTGCGAAACCGCGCCGGTTGAGGTACACCAGCGACATGCCGCCTGCTTCAAAAGTTCTGTTTCAAAAGCTGCAAGGCTTGCGGCGAGAAGCCGTTGTCGAGTTTCAGACGACCTACGTTGAGGATGTCCACTTGCGGCAGTTGCGCGGTGGCATGGGCGCGCTCGGTCAGTTGCAGCAGGCGGTACGCGCCGCTTTGCGCCTTGTGCCAACTCTCCAAGCTGGGCGTGGCGCTGCCCAACACGACGGGACAGCCGCTCTGCTTCGCCCGCCACACCGCCAAATCGCGGGCGTGGTAGCGCAATTCGTTGTCTTGTTTGAACGAGCCGTCGTGTTCTTCATCGACCACAATCAGCCCGACATCAGGTAAAGGCGTGAACACCGCCAGCCGCGTGCCAATCACCAGCTGCGCCTGCCCCAACATTGCGCGCAAATAATCCTGCGTGCGCTTGCCTGCCGCCATCTGGCTGTGCAACACGGCGGTCGGCACGTCGGCAAAACGGTTTTCCACCCGCTTTAAAAGCTGCGGCGTGAGGTTGATTTCGGGCAACAGAAACAATACCTGCCGCCCCTGCGCCAACACTTTCGCCATCGCATCAAAATACACTTCGGTCTTGCCACTGCCGGTGATGCCGTACAGCAAAAACGGCTGAAATTTACCAAAGGCCGTCTGAATTTCATCGGAAGCCTTCTGCTGGTTGGCGTTGAGCTGAAATTCAGACGACCTTAATACAGGCTTCGCCGCTTCCGCAGTTTCAATCCAACCCTGTTCCGCCCAATCTTCGATTAATTTCGTCGCCTGTGCATTCACCTGCTTCAACGCCGCCATTGTCATTCCGCCCGACAGCAGTGCGTCCCACAAAGCCGCTTTTTTATTGAACCGAGCCGGCGGCGGCGTTTGCACCCTGCCCGCTTCGTTCAGCGCGTAAAACAACGGCGGCTGCGGCATTTCCACCGCGCGCGTTTCCTTCAAACCCTGCGGCAGTGCGGCAAACACCGCCTGCCCGGTCGGATAGTGGTAATAACGCGACGTAAACGCCAACAAATCACGCCAGCTTTGAGGCAACGGCTTTTCTTCCACAAAGGCCGTCTGAATGCTCAAAATCCGCGCCGTATCCATATCGGGTGCAATATCCGCTTCCCACACAATCCCGACAACGGTTTTATTGCGGAAAGGCACAAGCACCCGAGTTCCCGGAGGAAGCTGATCGGAATAGGAATACGTCAAAAGGCCGTCTGAAAGCGGCACGTTTACGGCAATACGGTGGTAGAACATACAAACAATCAAATTATTTTTTCGTATTTTAACAGCCGAAAGCTATTTTCAGACGATAATTTGAGCCTGAGTACAATGCAGACATGACGGAGGTTTGATACAATGCCTTACTTTCAACACACGCAAGTCTCTCGCATGAAAACCAAGTTAATCAAAATCTTAACACCGTTTGCCGTCCTTCCTTTGTTGGCATGCGGTCAACCTGCCGTATCCAACGCCAACGCGGCGCCTGCCCCTGCTGCCAAAGCGGAAGCGCCTGCCGACAAATCCGTTGCCGCTTCTTTGAAAGCGCGTCTGGAAAAAGTCTATGCCGCCCAAGATTTGAAAGTTTTGAGCGTCAGTGAAACACCGATTAAAGGCATTTACGAAGTTGTCGTCAGCGGCAAACAAATCATCTATACCGATGCCAAAGGCGACTATATGCTCGTTGGCGACCTCATCAACGTCAACACGCGCCAAAGCATGACTGAAGAACGCGCCGCCGATTTGAACAAAATCGACTTCGCTTCCCTGCCTTTGGACAAAGCCATCAAAGAAGTTCGCGGCAACGGCAAACTGAAAGTCGCTGTTTTCTCCGATCCGGACTGCCCGTACTGCAAACGCTTGGAGCATGAGTTTGAAAAAATGACCGACATCACGATTTATACCTTCATGATGCCGATTCCAAGCCTGCACCCTGATGCCGCGCGCAAAGCCGAGCTGTTGTGGTGTCAGCCTAATCCGACCCAGGCATGGATCGACTGGATGCGCAAAGGCAAGCTCCCAAGCGGCAAAGCAAACTGCGAAAACCCTGTTGCTGAAACCACTTCATTGGGCGAACAATTCGGCTTCAACGGCACCCCGACCGTGGTCTTCCCTAACGGCCGCAGCCAAAGCGGTTACAGCCCCTATGCCTCACCTCAAAGAAATCATCGAGAAAAACCAGTAATACTGGGTTTAATCTCCATAAAGGACGCTTTACGCGTCCTTTTTTCATGTCGCCCGCCATCAACTGCCTTCAGACGGCCTCGATACAGACAAATATAAAAAAGGACGTGTCCAACACGTCCTTTTTTCCCTTTACCTTACAGGTAGAATTTTTCAATTACTTTCAGGTTTTCATCCAATTTGTACACCAGCGGCTGACCGGTTGGGATTTCCAAGCCCATGATGTCTTCGTCGGAAATGCCTTCGATGTGTTTTGCCAACGCGCGCAGAGAGTTGCCGTGTGCCGCAACCAATACACGTTTGCCGCTCAAGATGGCCGGAGCGATTTGGTCTTCCCAGAAAGGCAGGACGCGCTCGAGGGTAACTTTGAGGTTTTCGCCATCGGTACGACATCGCTAGGCAGGTTGGCATAGCGGCGGTCGTTGTGGGCGGAGTGAGGGTCTTTAGGATCGAGCAGCGGAGGCAGGGTGTCGTAGCTGCGGCGCCAGATGTGGACTTGCTCGTCGCCGTATTTTTCTGCGGTTTGTTTTTTATCCATACCTTGCAGCTGGCCGTAGTGGCGCTCGTTCAAACGCCATGATTTGATTTGTGGAACAAACAGTTGGTCGGATTCTTCCAAAACGATGTTACAGGTTTTGATGGCACGGGTCAGAACGGAGGTAAAGGCGATGTCGAACTCGTAGCCCTTCTCTTTCAGCTTTTTACCTGCTGCTGCGGCTTCTGCCAAACCTTGCTCGCTCAGCTTGACGTCGCGCCAGCCGGTGAAAAGGTTTTTCGCGTTCCATTCGCTTTGTCCGTGACGGATGAATACTAATTCCATGATAGTTTGCTCCAATGAAGTTTGGGAAAGGGTATTTATATCACACTTTGCCGCCGCGCTGATAACGTCGGCGGTTTCTTTTGATATGTTGCAAGTTTGCTTTTAGTCTTCAGACGGCCTTGTCGGAAGGTAAACGTCAAAACGCGTGCTTTTGCCTGTGTATTGATAAGCAGGTTTGCGCCCGTCGAGAAATTCGCCCAAGCGCGGGCGTTTGACGACAATGCGCTTTTTGGCGGTATTCAACGCTGCGTCCAGAAGCTCGGCTTCGTCTTGTGCCGCGCCGACCAAGTCGTGAAAGTAAGCCATTTCTTTTTTCACGGCGGCGGTTTTGCGACGCTCCGGATACATCGGGTCGAGGTACACCACATCGGGCCTGCCTTTTTGCGCGGCCAATTCCTGCATCAAATCAACGGCATTGCCGAAAGTGCAAAGTAATGCGTTGGGCAATCTCCCGTGTTTCTTCACTTTGCCCTGCCCTGTTGAGGCCGTCTGAAAGTAGACAGGCAACGGCAGGATTTTGTTCAAAAGTTTGTACCTTCAAACCCAACGAGGCAAGCACAAAACTGTCGCGCCCCAGTCCGCCGGTAGCGTCCCAGACAGTCGGTTGTGCAGTGTGGTTGACGGCTTTGGCAATCAACTCGCCTCCACCTTTAGTGCGCCGATAATGGGCGGCACCGCCATCAAAATCAACGCGGACACGGCCTTTTTCACCGGCGCGGCACAAACTGATGCCGCTTTCGTCAGCGATAAGGAAACTGCCTTCTTCAGGCTGCCGGTCGATAACGGTCAGCCCGAAAGGCGCGGCAAGGCTGCGAAGTTCGGCAGATGCGGTTTCGTCAAAATAAATCTTGTACATAAGGCTTATGTTTCAGACGGCCTTGAAAACTCAGGCCGTCTGAACGTTTTAATTGATGTCCAAGCGTTCCATGCGGTAGCGCATAGAGCGGAAGCTGATGCCCAAAAGCTTGGCGGCTTGGGTACGGTTGTAACGGGTTTGCTGCAAAGCCTGCTCGATGATGCTGCGTTCCACTTGGTCGAGGTAATCCTGTATCTGCATGGTCCGCGGATCAAACGGCGGAATGGGGCTGTGATTGAGCGTAGTTTCGCGCGCGTCAGGTTCGGCAATATCGTCAAAAGAGAAGCCGCTGCGTTCAGCCTTAACCTGCGGGGCATTTTGAATCTGCAAGTCGTCCACTTGTATCACTTGGCCGACCGTCAGTGCGACGGCGCGTTCGAGGATATTCTCCAACTCGCGGAAGTTGCCAGGGATAGCTGTAATGCAACAGGGCTTCTTGGGCTTTCGGGCTGAGTTTGTAGGTTTGATTGCCGTGACGGTGTTTGTACAGCAGATACAGAAATCAGCGCGCCCAAGTCTTCGCGCATTTCGCGCAAAGGCGGCATGTGCAGGGAGACTACGTTGAGGCGGTAATACAAGTCCTGACGGAATGCGCCGCTTTCAACCAAGGCTTCGAGGTTTTTATGGGTTGCACAAATAATGCGCACATCCACAGAGGGTTTCCCGCGCATCGCCGATACGGCGCACGGCTTTTTCTTGAATGGCGCGCAGGAGTTTGACCTGCATGGCAAGCGGCAAATCGGCAACTTCGTCAAGGAACAAAGTGCCACCGTCAGCGTGTTGGAAAAAACCTAAACGGTCTTGATCCGCGCCGGTAAAGCTGCCTTTTTTGTAACCGAAAAATTCGCTTTCCATCAGGTTTTCAGGAATGGCACCGCAGTTGACGGCAATAAACGGTTTGTCGGCACGGTCGGACAGCTCGTGAATCGTGCGCGCCGCCTGCTCTTTACCCGTACCGGACTCGCCGGAGATATAAACAGGAACAAGGCTGTGTGCCAATCTGCGGATCAGGTGGCGTACTTCGACCATTTGCGGCGAGGTACCCAACAGGCGCGGCATATCGTCCTCGCCTTCCAATATAGGTGCGTCTTGTTGCAGAGCAGGATTGATGCTGCCGGCTGAAAAACGCTCTTTTAAGGAATTGAGCCCTTCCGGAACAGTCAAAGGCCGGTTAAATTCGCTCTGTACGCTCTTAGGGAGGCGTAACGACAGGCTTGACCGGCTGAGGTTCGGGTTTATACAGGGCGGCAGAAACAGGCGCAGGCTGCGATTTGACTTTTTCAGACGGCGTGGGTTCGGCAGTATTGTCTGAAACCGATACTGCCGATTTGACCAATGAACGCAACTGCGACAGCGTAATCGGTTTTTGCAGATAATCAAACGCCCCTGCTTTCAAGGCTTCAACGGCTTGGTCGGCATTGCCGAAAGCCGTAATCACAGCGACGGGCGTGTCGAGCATCAATTCATCGATGTATTGGACAACCTCGAGGCCTGAGCCGTCGGGCATACGCATATCGGTCAACACCAGCGAATAATCGTTGTTGTCCAGCTTGTCTTTGGCTTCTTCAACACCAGCCGCAGTATCGACGCGCAGACCCATTTTCATCAGGGTCATTTCCATCAGGTCGCGGATGTCTGCCTCGTCATCGACAACCAAAACCGGCTCTTGCAATTTATTCATCCTGCGCTTGCTCCTTCGGTAAAATCAATTCAAACCCGTTCATTTCAGGGTGATAATGCAGCTGCCCCATATTGGCGTGTGCCAACTCACGTGCGACGTAAAGCCCCAAGCCGGTACCTTGTTTTTCGGTGGTGTAAAACGGCTCGAACAAATGATTTCGTACATCGGGCGGCACGCCTTTGCCGTTGTCCGCCACGACGATGGAAATATGCATCCTGCCGCTTGAACGGATAAGGACGGTAATGGCGTTTTCGTCCTGACGGCTGTGTCTCCAAGCATTGTTGCACAAGTTCCACATCACTTGCTGCAAATGCATGGGGTCAACCAATACGGTCAGGTTGTTGCCGTCCATATTCATACGCAAACAGCCGATGGCATCGGGATTGTTCAAGGTAAATTCCTGCTTGAACTCCAACCAGAATTTCATCAGATTAATCGGCTGGCGGCTGATATTGTCTCGTTTGTTAAGCAGGGATACGTCTTCCAACATCTTGTCGATGCGTTGGATATTGCTGTCGATGATGTTGTAGAGCTTGGCCTTGAGCGGGTCTGCCTCATCGCCTTCCTGCAACAAATCGCTGGCATGACGGATGGCGGACATCGGGTTGCGGATTTCGTGGGCAAGATTGGCAGTCAACTGTCCGAGCGAAGTCAGCTTGGTGGACATGGCTTCTGCAGCCACTTCACGCAATGAGCGGACGTACAACATCAGCAGCTCGGTTTGCTCCTGAATCAGCGGAACGGCACGGACGTGCATGGCGTGTTGGAAAATATGGATATCGGTTTCAAAAGGTTTGTCGGGTTGGCGCTGCCAGCGTGCCACCAGTTCGCCAAACACGATTTCCTGCTGATCGATAATCAGGCTGGGGAAATAGATTTTTGCCTGCTTGTTAAACAGCCACACGCGTTGGGTCGCATCAATCACCACGACCGCTTCCTGTACTCGGTTCAAAACCAAATGGTTCAAGCCGCTGATCCGGCGGTAGGCCAGTTGATGGCGGCTGGCGGACTCTGTGGCCTGCTCCAGATAACGGGCGGCAAACGATGTCAGCATCGCCACCAGATAGCCTGCGCCGATCAGCATCAAAGAATTCATCACTGATTTCGCGTCCCAATTAAACGAATCGAAACGCATACTGCCGTCTAAAAACAAGTTCAAAATAAACAACATTGCCGTATAACCTGCATACAGCATGGGGTAATGGCCATAACTGAGCAGACACGAGGTTGCAACAAACGGCAAAACCAAAATCCCGAAACCGGAAGCTGTACCGCCGGAGATATACACCAAAACCATCATCATGGTGATATCGACCACGGCACTGGCATTGGGCAAATCCAAAGACTGCCACTGCCAGCCCGGGCGGAACACAGAGAGCATAATTAGGAAGAAATACAGCGTTACCCAGATATAAAACTCAATGTCCGGCAACGAAACACCAATCAGGTTGCCGCCCGTGTAGCTGCCGAAAGCGTGCAAAACCAAAAGCGGTAAGACGATGGCTATTCGGGCAATGTTGATTACACCGGGAATCCGCTCCCTCAGATTACCCAGTTCTTGAAGATTGGCTCTGTTCATAAGTGAACCTTTTTTTATTATCATGCAATGTCGTATAAATTTAATTTATTTAGATATATTTGTTCTTGTTTCAGGACAAACTTTTCAGACGGCCTGATATTTCCAATACCTTGCCTTTTTTACCGCGTTTGCCGTCAATATCGGCAATACGCAGTTTTTCCTGATGTTCTGCACCGCGTCGGCCGACCGATACAACGGTAAATTCAGGAGAGGTCGTCACCATAATGTGTTCCAAAGATACACCATCGGCCAACGACATCAGCTGCAAACCGCGACCTTTAGGCATAACTTTGAGCTCGCCGATGGAAAACGCCAAGAGACGGTGGTCGCTGCTGGCGAGTACGATTTTGCAGTCGGGATTGATGAGCGAGGAGGCATAGACGGCAACGGGCGGCAGGACGGTTTCGCCGCTGTCCACGGTCATCACCACTTTGCCTGCTTTCACGCGTCCGACCATATCGCCCAGTTTGGCGATGAAGCCGTAGCCGCCGCTGCCTGAGAGCAGGTAATGCTGTTCGGGCTGTCCGGTGAGCATGGCGACGGGTTTTGCGCCGTTTTGCAACTCGATTAATGATGAAACCGGCACGCCGTCGCCACGTCCGCCGGGGATTTCGGCGGCATCAAGCGTGTAGGTTCTGCCCAATGAATCCAAGATGACGACAGGTAAAACGGTGCGGCCTTCGAGGGTTTGTTTGAGGCGGTCGCCTTCTTTGAACGCGGTTTGGCTCAAATCGAGATTGTGTCCGGCACGGCTGCGTATCCAGCCTTTTTCCGACAGAATCAGCGTGATCGGCTCATCGGCGGTGGTCTGCGTCAACACGGCGCGTCCGGCTTCTTCCACCAGCGTGCGGCGCGCGTCGCCAAACTGCTTCATGTCCGCCTGCATCTCTTTGATAATCAGCTTGCGTTTTTCGTTTTCGTCACCCAAAAGGATATTCAGACGACCTTGTTCCTCACGCAATTCATTCAATTCTTTTTCGAGTTTGAAACCTTCCAAACGTGCCAACTGGCGCAAGCGGATTTCCAAAATGTCTTCGGCTTGGATCTCGGTCAGCCCGAACGCCGCCATCAAATCAGCTTTCGGGTCGTCTGATTCGCGGATGACTTTAATCACTTCGTCAATGTGCAGAAAGACTTTCAGACGGCCTTCGAGGATGTGCAGCCGTTTTTCCACTTGGTTCAAACGGAATTTCAGACGACGTGTTACGGTCACGACGCGGAAATCCAGCCATTCCTGCAAAATCGTTTTCAGGTTTTTCTGCGCAGGGCGGTTGTCCAGCCCCATCATCACCAAGTTCATGGACACATTGCCTTCCAGCGAAGTTTGCGCCATCAGCGTGTTGATGAAGGTATCCGTATCGATGCGGCTGGATTTTCGGTTCGAACACAAGGCGCACGGGATGTTCGCCGTCGGACTCGTCGCGCACGCGGTCGATTAAATCCAGCATCAGCTTTTTGGTATTGAGCTGGTCTTGGTTGAGCTGCTTTTTGCCCGCTTTCGGTTTCGGGTTGGTTTGCTCTTCGATTTCGGCAAGGATTTTGGCGGAATTGGCGTTCGGCGGCAGCTCGGTCACAATCACGCGCCATTGTCCGCGCGCCAATTTCTCGATTTCATAACGCGCACGCACGCGCACGCTGCCCTTGCCGGTTTCGTAAATCCGGCGCAATTCGTCCGCCGGCGTGATGATTTGACCGCCGCCGGCAAAATCGGGCGCGGGAATGTATTGCATCAGGTCGGCGGTTTCCAGCGTCGGCTTTTTCAACAGCGCAATCGCCGCCTGCGTGACTTCGTTCAAATTGTGCGACGGAATTTCGGTTGCCATGCCCACCGCGATGCCTGACGCACCGTTGAGCAAGACCATAGGCAGACGGGCTGGCAGGTGTACAGGTTCGTCAAACGCGCCGTCGTAGTTCGGCACGAAATCCACCGTCCCCTGATTGATTTCGGACAACAGCAATTCCGCAATCGGCGTCAGCCGCGCCTCGGTGTAACGCATCGCCGCCGCCCCATCGCCGTCGCGCGAACCGAAGTTGCCGATGCCGTCGATTAAGGGATAGCGCAAGGTAAAATCCTGCGCCATGCGAACCATCGCCTCATAGGCGGAAATGTCGCCGTGCGGGTGGTATTTGCCCAAAATCTCGCCGACCACGCGCGCCGATTTCACCGGCTTCGCCCCCGCCGTCAAACCCATATCGCGCATGGCAAACAAAATGCGCCGCTGTACGGGCTTTTGGCCGTCTGAAACTTCAGGCAGCGCGCGGCCTTTGACCACGCTCATGGCGTATTCGAGATAGGCACGTTCGGCGTATTGACCTAACAGCAGGTAATCTTCGCCGATAGGAGATGGGCTTGGAGCGGAAATGTGTTCTGTCATCAGGATGGTAAAACGAAATAAATTAAAGAAGGATATTGTAAAGCAAAATCGGTAGTCATAGCCAATTTGAGTGATGAACGGTAGTGCAGCGACAATAAGGCTTACCGAATCAGGTCAGCAAATGAATCTGTTTCGACAATAAAAAAGGCCGTCTGAAACCATTTCATGTTTCAGACGGCCTTTTTATTTCGGTTTTAAATCAAAACTTCATTATTCTGCAGTAGCCGGTTTGGCCGCAGTTTTAATGGTTAAGGTCAACGCTGCGGCGATGGCAAGGAAAAACACCGGCAAAACGTCATCGCGTTGGCAGGGTTTGAACCCAAGAAGGTTTTTGTACACCCAGCCGAAAAGATACGGTTTCAATCAGCATTGGAATCACAATCATCATGTTCACAATACCCATGTACACGCCGTAACGTTCTTTCGGAATAGAACCGACCACAATCATAAACGGCACGCCCATCATACTTGCCCAACCGACACCGAAACCAATCATCGGGGCAAACATCAGGTATTTGTTGCCGATGTGCGGAATGGTAAGCAAAGCCAGCGCGGCAAGGGTTACGGCAAAGGCGTGAACATATTTGGCGGCGTATTTGCGTGCCATCCACATCAGGCCGAAGGCGGAGATAAAGGTTACAACGTTGTAGAAACCGTTTACCAAACCGGTCCATGCAACCGCTTGACTATACGCTTCGGTATTTTCAACAGTCGAATCCCAAACGGATTGAACGATACTGTGGGAAATATATTGCCAGTAGATAAAAGAGCGCGTACCATTGGAAAGAGATACACCAAAGCCAGTTGCCACAGGGCAGTCGGGCATTTCTTTGCATCAGCAACGATAATATCTTTAACAGCATGAGCAGGACCGCTTGGTTGCGCCTTAATGGCCGCCATCTCTTCAGGACTAGGCTCGCGTTCGGATGTCGATAAAACAGTAACCAAAACCGAGCCGATAGAGCAAACCGCACCAATATAGAAGGAGCCGAATACCCAATACGGAATACCCGCTTCGGAAGTTTGTTGCAACCAGCCGACTTTGTTGGAAGATGTAGAGGGAAACGTTGGCCAGGGTAATACCCAAACCGGTAAACACAGACTGCATCAAGAAACCGGTGGATTGCTGATGTTCAGGAACCGTATCGGCAATAAAGGCACGGAAAGGTTCCATTGCGGTGTTGTTACTGATGTCCAAGAGCCACAGCAGCAATACGGCCACCCACAATGCGGTAACGTGCGGATAAATAAAGAGACAGAGGCTGCAACCGATGGCGCCGATCAAGAAATACGGACGGCGGCGGACCCAATCCAGGCACCCAAGTGCGGTCACTCATCGCACCAATCATCGGCTGCACCAGCAAACCGGTAATCGGACCTGCCATATTCAAAATCGGCAACTGGCTCGGATCGGCATGAAGAAAGCTGAAAATCGGATTAATCGCAGTTTGCTGCAACCCGAAGCTATATTGAATACCGAAGAAACCGAAGTTCATCAGCATAATCTGGCGAAGTGTCATCGCCACTTGTGGGGAGATTTTCATAGGAAGGCTACTCCTGGGTAATAAACTATGGAAACAACAAACTCCAATTTCAGCGGTATGACGCTTTTATTATATTTGGGCTGCCCTTTTTACTGAGGCAACTCCGTTTTCAGACGGCCTTTATTTTGACCGTTTGCATGAATCTTATTTTGATGTGTGTTTGTGTTGTTTAAAGCTTATTTTCAGGCCGTCTGAAACTATTTATTAATCACAGACTGACGCCAGATGGTTTCCCCAACGACCTTGACTGGCTGAACCGAGCCGGTCGGGTGTTCAATGTATTGAAACAGCAAATCCGCCGCCATCGCGCCCATACGCAGATACGGCAGTTCGGTACTGGTCAACGGCGGAAACAGCGTCTCCGCAATCGCGCTGTGGTTATCATAGCCGGCAACAGAAACTTGCTCGGGAACCCGCACGCCGCGCGTCCTCAAAATCCCGTACACGCGCACTGCCATTTCATCGTTACCGCAGCAAATTACCGTCGGCGGAAGCGGCAAAGACAGCAGCTTCAAAATAGCCGAAATCAAAGACCCGCTGTCGTTGCTGAAGTCAGGATAACCAGTTTGCACCAAATCAGGATCGAAGACAATATCCGCATCAGCCAAAGCACGGCGGTATCCGGCCAATCTCAATCTCGTCGCTTCCACGCCCGGCTGCAAAGTCACATAAGCAATCCGTTTGTGTCCGCTTTGGATAATCCGGCGCACCAAGCCATACTGCCCTGCTTTCGTCGTCCGGCAAAACCGCCGGCGTACCCGCCGAATCAAAGCAGTTGACCAACACCATCGGGCAACGGTTGGGCACTTCCGGCAGCAATACTTCCTGATGGAAACCTGCCACATATAAAATCCCCTCGGCACGATGCTCCATAAAGGTACGGATCAGCGGCTCCATCTGACCGGGCTGCCCCGGCTTATTATCGATGTCGGCAATCATCAATATCTTGCCTTGTGCGCGAATCTGCTGCTGAATGCCCTTAATCAAGAACATATCCGGCATACCGTGTCCGCCCGTACTCTCGCCTGTCCGCGAAATGGCGCCGGTAATCAGACCGACCAATCCGGAACGGTGTGACCGCATAATCCGCGCCGCAGAAGACGGGATATAGCCCAAAGCAGCAATCGCTGTTTCTACTTTGGAACGGGTTTTATCACTGACCGGCGCATCGCCGTTAATCACCCGGCTGACCGTCTTAGGAGATACCCCGGCATAAGCAGCGACATCATAAATTGTAGCCATCTTACGGACTCGCCCCGACAAGATTTCAATAATGTTACATAGGATAACACAGCAGACATCGGTGTCATACCCCCTTTTTTACAGAAACTTGATGATAATCAACCGTTTCTATTGCATTTCGCATACATTTCTTAAACAAAACCGACCCTACTATCTCCCAAAAGTTGTTCAAATTTGTTAAACTACAAACAACTACAAAAAGCAGAAAATAGATACCCTGCTTGTTTACCGTTACATACTAAGGAAACGAAATGTCCGCATACTCAGACGCATGGCAGGCTTTGGAAGCCCATCATGCCGATACTCAACACGTTACCCTGCGCGAACGCTTCGCCGCAGATGCCGAACGTTTCAACAATATGCACGAAATTCTGCACGGTTTGTTATTTGATTACAGCAAAAACCGCCTAGATGAAAACACCCTTGATTTATTGTGCCAACTGGCCGAAGCAGCCGATTTGCCACAATATATGCAGGCCATGAGCAGCGGGGAAAAAATCAACACCAGCGAACACCGCGCCGTCCTCCACACTGCCCTGCGCCTGCCTGCCAATGCCAAACCTGTTTATGTTGACGGCGAAAACATCGTGCCCAATGTTCATCACGAACTCAACCGCGCACTCGAGTTCGCACGCCAACTTTTAGACGGCACCCACGCAGGCATTACCGGCAAACCGATTACCGACTTGGTTCACATCGGTATCGGCGGCTCCGATTTGGGTCCGCGCATGGCCACACAGGCGCTGCAACCCTATTGGCAAAACATCCGCGTCCACTTTGTCAGCAACTCCGATGATGCCGACCTGACCCAAACCCTTCTCGGCCTCAACCCCGAAACCACCGTATTCAGCATTGCCAGCAAATCGTTCCGCACACCGGAAACCCTGCTCAATGCCTACGCCGCACGTACTTGGTATCGCGATGCAGGTTTGCCTGATTCCGGCATCTACCGCCACTTCTGCGCCATTTCCGCCGATGTGGCCGCAGCCCAAAACTTCGGTATCTCCCCCGACAAAGTCTTCGCCATGTCCGACTGGGTCGGCGGCCGCTATTCCGTCTGGTCGCCCATTGGCCTGCCGCTGATGGTTGCCGTCGGCGAAAAAGCATTCCGCAAAATGCTGGCCGGCGCACACGCGATGGATACCCATTTCTTCGAAACACCATTCCGCCGCAACATTCCCGTCCTGATGGCGCTCATCAATGTTTGGTACAACAACTTCCAACATTCAGACGGACAAACCGTTGTCCCATACAGCCACAACATGCGCCTCTTTACCCCGTGGCTCAACCAGCTCGATATGGAAAGCCTCGGCAAACAGCGTACTTCAGACGGCCAACCCGTTTCCTGCACCACCGGCGGCATTGTCTTCGGCGATGAAGGCGTCAACTGCCAACATGCCTACTTCCAGCTTCTGCACCAAGGCACGCGTCTGATTCCCGTCGATTTCATCGTCCCCATGACCACAATCTACGGCAATCACCGCCAACACCGCTTTACCGTTGCCAATGCCTTCGCCCAAGCCGAAGCGCTGATGAAAGGCAAAACCTTAGACGAAGTGCAAATCGAATTGGCCGCCCTGCCCCAAGACGAACGCGACCGTCTTGCACCGCAAAAAGAATTCCCCGGCAACCGCCCGAGCAACAGCCTGCTCATCGACAGCCTGACGCCTTTCAATCTCGGCATGCTGATGGCTGCTTACGAACACCGTACCTTCGTACAGGGTGTGATTTGGCGTATCAACCCCTTCGACCAATGGGGCGTAGAATACGGTAAAGAGCTGGCCAAAAACCATCGAACCCGAACTCGAACGCGGCACGCCTGCACACGACAGCTCCACCAACGGTCTGATCGCCTTCTACCGCAACTGCAACGCAAGATCGAAGGCCGTCTGAAAATAAAATGCCCGTAAAGACAAAGCATATCTGCCTGTCTTACGGGCATTTCAAAACCCTAATCGGCGGTAAGAATGAACCGTTAAAGCACCGCACTTTTTAGACAAAAGTAGCTAGATTTTTGATATAAAAAAAAGGCTAAATCGATAATGACTTAGCCTTTTTTTCATCAGACTTGATTAGTTGTTTGTTGTTAATGCGCCTAAATCTTTATCAACTAAGAACAAACCTTTACCATCTTCACCAAGAAGATTTAATTTATCCAAAATTCCACTGAATAATTTTTTTCTTCTTCATGTTGTTCAGCCACATACCATTGTAAGAAGTTAAAAGGCAGAGTAGTCTTTCTCTTCAAAAGTTCTACCAACTAATTCATTGATTTTTAGAGGTAATTAACTTTTTCATGTTCATAAGTTAATTCAAGTACTTGTTTCAATGATGAAAATTGATGAGGTGGTTCATCAATTTGTGTGATGATAGCCAATGCGCCGGTCTCATTTAAATAAGTGAAGAGTTTACGCATATGCTGCATTTCCTCAGCCGCATGCTCTGATAAAAAAATTTTTGCAGCTCCTTCGAAACCTTGTTGTTCGCACCAGGCGCTCATTTGTAAATATAAGTTAGAAGAATAAAACTCTAAATTCATTTGATCATTTAATAGTTTAATCACGCTATTTGATAACATTTTTATTTCTCCTATTCTTATAAAGTTTTTTTAATTCACGATCAATGTAGTAGAGCGCTGTACCACTTTCACCAAGAAGTTTGAATTTATCAACAATACTGTTAAATAATTTTTTTCTTCTTCATGCTGTTCAGCTACATACCATTGTAAGAAGTTAAAAAGTAGAGTAATCCTTTTTCTGCAAAAAGTACTCTCAACTAACTCATTAATTTTTAGATGTCACTAGTTTTTTTCGTGTTCAAGTGTTGTTTCAAAAAAACTTCTTTTAATGAAGCGTAATCGTGTTTAGGGGCGTCAATTTTACCTAACAAAGGCATTCCACTGGTTTCGCTCACATAAGTAAACAACTTTTGCATATGTTCCAATTCTTCATCGGCATGACGAAGTAAAAAAATGCTGCAGCGCCTTCATAACCATGTTTATGGCACCATGCACTCATTTGCAAATAGACATTTGATGAATACAACTCGAGATTAATTTGTTCGTTTAATTTTTGCTGTAATTGACTTACTTAGCATAACTAACTCCTTTTTCTTAATGCGGTTAATAGATGTATCACAATACAAAAATTTGTATTTGCGGATGAATTTTACTCATTTTATTGAGAATAGTCAATTTTATTTTATCAATTTTTTTATTGTAACCCATTAATTTAAAAAAGGATTTTATAAAATAAATCATTCTCATTTGGTTCCATTTAATGAAATGAGTTATCAATATCGCCTTTGCCTAAATTCTCTAGAGAAATGATGAGGTGTTGGAAGGAGAATCGTAGATTTCCAAAGTTTTTTTGCTCTCACTTATCAACTCCAAAAATACTGGATAAATAGAAAAACATGAAAAATTCAATGTTTTTTTATAGAATTACGCATCAAAAGCGATATAGTTTCAAAAGTAGGTTATCCTTAATATTTGAATGTGACAATTACCATTTATTATTTAACATAATATACATATTGTTGAAAAAAATCTACTGGTTAACTTCAATCAGGGAAAGCATGAAGAAGTTAGGAAGTTGGTTGGAAAGTTGATTAGGGTAGATTTTATTCAAATGAAAGACTAGGCTATGAAATCAAAAATTTGTGTATAAGTTACTGGTAATTTCAAAAGTACCTGTATATTTTTAATTTGTATATCAATACCAATCGTTTTTTTATTTATGAAAGCTACCAAGGAGATAATGTTGATTTTATGATTTATATTCATGCTTTTTATTATTTTTTTCCATATTGGGTGTATTGACTCAATATTCTACATCTAATTTTTTTGAAAAGGAAAAAAAATAACATGATTGAACTATCCATTGAGGATCTGGAACTAATTTATGGAGGAGGCTTAGGAGAGAGAATCCTTCAAGGAGGAGCAAATGGTGCATAAATAGGAGGATCAATTGGTGCAGGTATTGGTCTGGGTGTCGGTATAGCTTTTGGCAGTATTCCTGCCGGACCAGCTATTATGGTCGGTGGCACAATTGGTGCTGCTGTTGGTGCTGCAACTGGTATGGGTGTTGCAGCATATGAGTATTACCAAGAAACTCAGCCCTAAAGGGACAGTAACGGTCGGTCCGATTTCTGCTTTTGCTGTGGACAAATCAGGAAACGGCTACACTGACGGCACAAATTACCACTGATATTTCTCATCGTTCAAACGATCTCTAGGGGTCGTCTGAAACTTTCTTAACTTCAATTTTATGAAATACACCCAAGCAACCCTTCTTCCGTCCTGAAGTCTCCGTTGCCCGCCAAACCAGTTGTTCCAACAAAAGGCCGTCTGAAACTTAATTTGTCAAAGTTTCAGACGGCCTTTATTCAATAAAGATAGCAGAAGCTCATTCGCCATATCCCCCATCTTTGCTACAATATCCCTTTTTCTTTTTTTATTGATTCCACTATGACAACCGCACCCCAATCCGGCACTTGGCGCAAGATTTTTTCGCGTAAAATGCTGATCTGCATTTTCACAGGCTTCACTTCGGGGTTGCCGCTTTATTTTTCTGATCAGCCTGATTCCGGCATGGTTGCGTAGCGAACATGTTGATTTGAAAACCATCGGCCTGATTTGGCACTTTGATCGGGCTGCCTCTCACTTGGAAATTTCATCTGGTCTACCCGTCATTTGGACATCGTCACGATTACCATTTTTAGGGTTTACGGCGACGCAGTTGGATGCTGATTACGCAAATGGCTTTACTGCTGACCTTGCTCATTTACGGCTTCCTATACATCTGTCCGACTCAGCATTTATCCATCATCTATGGGCTTATCGTTGGTGCTCAGCCTTTTCTTCTCCGCCAGCCAAGATATTGTGATTGATGCATTTCGACGCGAAAGTACTGTCAGATGAAGAATTGGTCTTAGGCAACTCGCTGTCACGTGAATGCCTACCGTATTTGCTTCATTAGTACCCGGCTCACTCAGTCTGATTTTTGGCCGACTAGATTGCCTTGGTCAACCGTCTTCATCATTACTGCCCTATTTATGATCCCAGGTCTGCTGATGACCTTGTTCTTTAGCTACGAGAGCCTGATCATTCCACCATCTGTGACACGCACAGTTTTGCCCACAAACCGTTATCTGAACCCATTTCAGCGAGTTTCTTCTCCCGCAAAGGAATCAAACAGGCTATTGACTATTTTGCTGTTTCATCTTGCTCTACAAACTGGGCGACAGCATGGCAACTGCTTTGGCTCAGCCGTTTTTATCTCGATATGGGCTTCATCAAAAACCGATATCGGTCTGATTGGCAAAAATGCCGGTTTATGGCCGGCTGTCATTTTTGGCGTTATCGGCGGTATTTGGATGACCAAAAGCTCGGGATCAATCAGTGCTCTGTGGTTATTCGGTTTGATGCAATGGGTCACCATTTCTAGGCTTTGCATGGCTGGCAAAGCTTTTCGGACATTTTGAAACCATATCGCTGCATCGGAACGAAATGCTTTCTTTAGCGGCTGTGATTGGGGCAGAAGCAATCGGTGTCGGCTTAGGCACAGCAGCATTTGTCTCGTATATGGCGCAACAAGCCAATACGGCATTTACGGCAACGCAATTAGCCCTTTTTACAAGCCTATCTGCCGTACCGCGTACATTCATGAATGCAACGGCAGGCTATCTGATTGAAGCGATGGGTTACTTCAATTTCTACTGGCTGTGTTTCGCTTTGGGCATACCGGGCATGTTGCTGCTGTTTAAAGTGGCACCGTGGAATGGTCAAAAAGTGAGTAACTAGATTGCCAGTCTAAAACTTCTAGCAAAACAAAAGGCCGTCTGAACGTTCAGACGGCCTTTATCATACAAAAACTTTATTCGGCAGCAGGTTTGACAGTACTGCGGACATCGCCACTTTTTTCTTTATGTTTCAAAACAGCGCGGTCGAGCTTGTCCATCAAAACATCAATCGCGGCGTACATATCCTGTTCAATCGCTTCAACGTGCAAATCTTTGCCTGCCAAATGCACATCGGCTTCGGCTTTTCTGGCTGACTTTTTCCACCGAGAGCGTGATGGTCACGGAAATGATGTTGTCGGCGTGGCGACTGATTCGTGCCAACTTGTCGGAAACATAGTTTTTGATGGCTTCGGTAACATCAAAATTCAGACCGGTGATTTTCAGATTCATGATACAGCTCCTTCGGTTGATTAGTCCGTCAAAACGGATCGGAATATATCTACTCGGTAAATTTTCGTTTGTGTGCCGGTGGGATGTCTAATGATTCTCTATATTTAGCGACTGTACGTCTGGCGATTTCAATGCCGCGTTGTTTTAATAATTTGACGAGGGTCTCGTCCGAATAGGGTTTGCTGCTGTCTTCGCTTTCAATCAGCTGGCTTAATACGGCTTTGATTGCGCCTTGACTGAACCCTTCGCCGTCATCGTCGGCATTGACTGCCTGTGTGAAGAAATAGCGTAACGCAAACAGGCCGCGCGGGCAAGACAAATATTTCTGATTGGCGGCGCGCGAGATGGTACTTTCCGCCAAACCCAATTCGGCGGCGGCATCTTTCATCAGCATGGGCGACAGGCCGATTTCTCCAAAGATGAAAAAATCTTCCTGATTTTTGACGATATACTCGGCAAGGCGGAGAACCGTGCTTTTCCGCAGCTCCAAAGAATCAATGCGCTGCTTGGCTTCGTTGATTTTTTCCTTCCACTCCGGCGCGCCCTCTTCCGCTGATTTCATCAGGTCGCAATACTCCTGATTGAGCTGCAGCTTCGGCCAAGCCGCCTCGTTGCTGATGACTTCCCAGCCGTCCTTGCCCTCTTTGACCCAAACGTCAGGCTGAATATAAGGCGTAGGCGTGGCAGAGGCGAAGCCGTAGGCCGGATAGGGATTGAGCTCGGCAATCATATCGAGCGCGGCTTCTATGGTTTCGCTGTCGGTATCGGGGTAGAGTTTGCGGAAACGCAGAACATTTTGTTTGCGGTTTTTGCCTAAATCTTGAAGCGAACTTTGCACCAAATGCGCGGCCATTTGTCGGGCAGGAGAAGCCGACAAACGCATCAGCTGCAGCATGAGCGACTCGGTCAAATCGGCCGCCGCCACGCCGGGCGGATCAAAGGTTTGCAATACATCCAGCGCATTTTGCAGGGCTTCTTCGTCCAGCATCCATTCCAACGGCGTGTGGTCGATGATTTCTTCGAGGCTGTCGGTGAGGTAGCCTTGTTCGTCCAAAAAATCAATCAAGACGTGAACATAGGCCGCTTCCACTTGCGAGAGCGGATGCTCGCACACTTGGGCATGCAGATAGTGTTTGAAATCCTCTTCTTCGGCGATGTTGCTCCAAATATCTTCGGCATCGTCGCCGCTCAACTGCTGACCTGCACGCGGCATGGTAACGGCACGATTGAGCCCGCTATCGGCAAACTCATCGGTTTCCGGACGCTCAAGCAGAGGATTGTCTAACAACCAGTCTTCCACTTCGCGCTCAAGCTCAAGACCCGACATCTGCAAGATGCGCAAAGACTGCTGCAGCCGCTGGTTGAGCTGCTGGGTCTGTTTGAGTTTAAGGACGAGTGAAGACATAGTGTTTTTTTCGAAGTGTATGGATAGTTTTTCAGACGGCCTTTATACGGAGGGCCGTCTGAAAAACTAGGTTATCGGTATTATATTTGTATTCTTAGTAATTATTTCAATATTTACAGTTACCCTCAATTGAAATGAGAGCCTCGTGTGAAACCGGTTTTACGATTGCCGTCAAATATGCATTCAATATTTGAAATTTTCACCCAAGTAAACCGAACGGACTTGTTCATTGTTGACCAAGTCATCCGGCTTACCTGAAGCCAATACCGTACCGTCGCTGATGATGTAGGCACGGTCGCAGATGCTGAGGGTTTCGCGCACGTTGTGGTCGGTAATCAATACGCCAATACCGCGTGATTTGAGGAACTCGATGATTTTCTGAATATCGATGACGGCAATCGGGTCAACGCCGGCAAAAGGTTCGTCCAACAAAATGAAACGCGGCTGCATGGCCAGCACGCGCGCGATTTCGACACGGCGGCGTTCGCCACCGGACAAAGACGGCGCGGGGTTGTTGCGCAGGCGCTCGATGTTCAAATCGGCCAACAGTTTTTCAAGTTCGGCATCGATGCGGCTTTTTGTCCTTCATGCTGATTTCCAAAAATGGCGCGGATATTTTTGTTCCACGGTCATTTTGCGGAAAAATCGAGGCTTCCTGCGGCAGATAGCCGACGCCGAGGCGGGCGCGTTCGTGAATGGGCAGGTGGCGCAACTCTTGGCCGTCCAGCATCACGCTGCCTGCATCGGCGGCAATCAGGCCGACAATCATGTAAAAGCTGGTGGTCTTACCCGCGCCGTTGGGACCGAGCAGGCCGATGACTTCGCCGCTTTCGATTTCCAGGGAGAAGCTTTTGACGACTTGGCGTTTTTTGAAACTTTTTTGCAGGTTTTGAACCACAAGACGGCTGTTGTTTGCGCTCATATTCTGTTGACTTTCGATATTGACCTCAGGCCGTCTGAACCTTTTTCAGACGGCCTTTTTATGTGTTTTCTTATTTGTTTTTCTGCGTGCTGGACGGCTGGATGACAACGCTGACGCGGCCGGATTTGGCGGCGGATTTCACACCGGATTTGGCGCTGCCGTTGATGGTGTAAACCTCGGTTTTGGTGTTGTAAGTGATGACCGCACCTTCGGCCACATCGCCGCCGCGCTGTACTTTGGCATTGCCGGTCAGGGTAACCAGACTGGCTGCGGAAGAATACGTGACAGTATTGGCTTGGCCGTTGACCACGCCTTTGCCGCCGTCCAACTCTTGGCTGAATTTGACGGGCGAGCCGGTGGCTTTCATCAACTGCTCGCTTTTGTCGTTGCGCGAAACGGTTACGCTGCCGGCACGGATATTGAGCGTGCCTTGTTTGATGATGACGTTGCCGGAAAAAGTGGTGCTTTGGTTGTTTTGGTCAAGCGAGCCTTGGTCGGCTTCGATTTGAATCGGCTGCTTGCTGTCGCTTTGCAGGGCAAAGGCCGGGCTGGCGGCAAAAACGGCAACAAGGGCTAAGGTTTTACAAATTTTTTGTATCATAAATTGTGGCTTTCACTTTGGAAGGGAAATTCAGCAAACCGGTTTTGTGGTCATAAGTCATGCCGTTTGCCTGACCGCCGGACTGTCCGTATTGGAAAGTAACGGGGCTGTCGGTATGGGCGTATTGCGCCTCGGTATCGACATTCAAACGTTCGGTTTTGACGATGCCGGCCAAACGCTTGGCATCTGCCGCTTTGTTTAAGACGACATTTTGTTCAAAAACGACTTTTTTGTTTTTGAATATTGTACGCTGCCTTGTCGCTGCCGACTTCGTACAACAGGCTGCCGTCGCGGTAAAACGAAAGATGTGGTTTGTCCAAATGCACGTCCGCGCTATTGGGATATTGAACGGCATCGACCGCGCTCAGGTTTTCTTTCAGACGGCCTTCTTGGTCAAAACGTTTGCCGTTGATGCCTTTCATCGAATATTGCGGCTCATTCGGATTGAGGACGACTTCTTCGACTTGCACTTCGCTGATGCGGCCGAGCCACGCCGCCAGTGCGCCGAGTGAAACGGCCAACACCAGCGGGAAGGCGATTCCGTAACGCCATCTGATTTTCATCGTACATACTCTTTCAAAGCAGGTTCAAGCGTACCTTGCGCCTGCATAATCAAATCGCACACTTCACGCACCGCGCCTGCGCCGCCGGAACGTCGGGTTACATAATGGGCGTATTGCAAAGTAAACCAATGCGCTTCAGGGACGGCAACCGCCAATCCGCAACGCACCATCACAGGCAAATCAACGACATCGTCGCCGACAAAGGCGCACTCATGCTCCTCTACACCGGCCTGTTCGCGTAATTGGGCGTAGGCGGCACGTTTGTCGTGAATGCCTTTGAAGTAATAGTTGATACCGAGCTGCTTCACGCGGATACCGACGGAAGGCGCATCGCGGCCGGTAATAATCGCCGTTTGCACGCCGCTGGCCTGAAGCATTTTCAAACCGTGTCCGTCCAAAGTGTGGAACGATTTGATTTCTTCGCCGTTGTCACGGATAAAAATGCGGCCGTCGGTCAAAACGCCGTCCACATCCAGTATCAGCAGTTTGATACCTAAAGCGCGTTGTTGCAGGTCGGAAGAGAGGTTTTGCATAAGGTTTCCTTATTTCAGACGGCCTATTCTAGCATAAGGCCGTCTGAAAACGTTTTTGCCGTCAATTCAGACAATTCGTGCCATCAATAAATCGTGCATGTTCAATGCGCCAATCAGCACGCCGTTTTCTTCGACCACCAGCAAACCGTTCACATGGCCGCTTTGCATGGCTTTCAAAGCTTCGGTGGCAAGGCGGTCGGCGGAGATGGTTTTCGGAGAAGTGTGCATAATGTCATTCACTTTCAAACCGGCAAAGCTGTCGCGTTCTTGAAACAGACGGCGCAAGTCGCCATCGGTAAATACGCCTTTCAGACGGCCTTCGACATCGGTTACCGCCAACATGCCCAAACCTTTTTCACTCATGCGGACAATGGCTTCTTTCAATGGCGTACCCAACAAAACGGCAGGCAGGGCTTCGTCTTTGTGCATGATATCCGCCACGCGCAACAGCAGGCGTTTACCCAAGCTGCCGGCCGGATGGCTTAAAGCAAAATCGTCCGGCGTAAACGCACGAGCCTGCAGCAATACTACCGCCAGCGCATCGCCCAACGCCATCACGGCGGTCGTACTGGAAGTCGGTGCAAGGCCGAGCGGACAGGCTTCTTTGGAAACCGCCGCGGTAATATGGATATCGGCATGGCGCGCCATGGTCGAAGTCGGATGAGCAGTGATACAAATAAGCGTGATGTTTTTGCGTTTCAACGCCGGAATAATCGCCGCAATTTCATCGCTTTCGCCCGAGTTGGAAATGGCCACCACGACATCGTGGTCCACAATCATGCCCAAATCGCCATGTGCCGCTTCGGCAGGATGGACGAAAAACGCAGGTGTGCCGGTGGAAGCCATGGTTGCCGCCATTTTGCGGCCGATATGTCCGGACTTGCCCATGCCGGTAATCACAACTCTGCCCTTGCAGTGCAACAACGCTTCTGCCGCACGGACAAAATCATGGTCCAAAGCCGCCGCAATTTCACGCAAACCTTCGGCTTCCGTATCTAATACATCGCGCGCCCAGTCGAGATAAAGTGTGTTTTCCGCCATCAAAGCCACCTTTCGTGCTTGAATTTAGGTTTGTTTTGCCCAAATTAATCGGCTGTAAACTGTTCAAATTCATCGAATCGGCGTAGCATTACCGCCACTTCACAAACAAACCTATTATGTAAAAGGAATCAGAGATGACTATTTTATCGGACGTTAAAGCATTAGGGACAACAAATCTGGTTGGACAATCTCTCCCGTTCGCTGGTACAAAGCGGCGAATTGGCAGAAATGCTGAAGCAAGGTGTGTGCGGCGTAACTTCCAATCCTGCCATTTTCCAAAAAGCCTTTGCCGGAGACGCCCTGTACGCCGATGAAGTAGCCGCGCTCAAACAGCAAGACCTGACCCCGAAACAACGCTACGAAACCATGGCGGTTGCCGATGTGCAAGCCGCCTGCGACGTGTGCCTTGCCGAACACGAATCCACCGGCGGCAAAACCGGCTTCATCAGCCTCGAAGTTTCGCCTGAATTGTCCAAAGACGCACAAGGCACGGTTGAAGAAGCGCGCCGCCTGCACGCCGCCATCGGCCGTAAAAATGCCATGATTAAAGTACCGGCAACCGATGAAGGCATCGAAGCGCTTGAAACCCTTGTTTCAGACGGCATCAGCATCAACCTGACCCTGCTTTTCTCCCGCGCCCAAACCCTCAAAGCCTATGCGGCCTACACGCGCGGCATTGCCAAACGTTTGGAGGCAGGACACGACGTTTCCCATATCCAAGTTGTCGCCAGCTTCTTTATTTCCCGTGTCGATGCCGCATTGGACGCCACCCTGCCCGACCACCTCAAAGGCAAAGTCGCCATCGCGCTGGCCAAAGCCGCCTATCAAGATTGGGCGCAATACTTCGGCAGCAGCGAATTTGCCGCACTTGCCGAAAAAGGTGCCAACCGCGTACAACTTCTGTGGGCATCTACCGGCGTGAAAAACCCTGCCTATCCTGACACTTTGTACGTTGACAGCCTGATTGGCGCCCATACCGTCAACACCGTTCCCGATGCGACACTCAAAGCCTTTATCGACCACGGCACCGCCAAAGCCACTTTGACCGAAGGCACGGACGAAGCCCAAGCGCAGCTTGCCGAAACCGCCCAACTCGGCATCGATGTCGAAACCTTGGCAACTCGTTTGCAGGAAGACGGTTTGAAACAATTTGAAGACGCTTTCGCCAAACTGCTGGCTCCCTTGGCTTAAGCGGATTGAACATACGGCCGAAAAACTTAAATCATTTTGAAAAGTCTCAGGCCGTCTGAAAACCAAATTCGGGCGTGTACGGCACGCCCTTTTCTATCACGATTTGAACACCGCGCAGGCATACTGCCCCTGCCCTACAAAACCACCCTGCCATGTATATAGGACGTTTCGCCCCCAGCCCTACCGGCCTGCTTCATATCGGCTCCCTACTGACCGCCGTCGCCTCCTATGCCGACGCGCGCGCTCATCAGGGCAAATGGCTGGTCCGCATTGAAGACCTTGACCCCCCGCGCGAAATGCCCGGCGCCGCTGCTGACATTTTGCGCACGCTTGAAGCTTTCGGTTTTGAGTGGGACGGCGAAGTCGCCTATCAAAGCCACCGTTACGACCTGTATCAAGACACCCTCGACCGCCTCAAAGCAGCCGGGCTGGTGTATCCCTGCTACTGCAGCCGCAAAGACTGGCAGGCGGCGGCAACACATGGCGCAGACGGATTTGTATATAACGGCCGTTGCCGCAATCCTCAGCAAAGACCCGATACGCAAAACAAAACTCCGGCATGGCGCATTCAAGTGCCCAATCGCGTGATCGGTTTTTCAGACGGCATTGTCGGACATTACGCACAAAATCTGGCACACGATATCGGCGATTTTGTCCTGCTTCGTGCCGACGGCTATTGGGCATATCAGCTTGCCGTGGTTGCCGACGATGCCGATCAAGGAATAACCCATATTGTCCGCGGTCAGGACTTGCTCGTTTCCACACCGCGCCAAATCTATCTGCAACAATGCCTCGGCGTTCCCACACCGGCCTACGCCCACCTTCCGCTATTGACCAACAACCAAGGGCAAAAATGGTCGAAACAAACCCTTGCCCTGGCTTTGGATTTGAATCAAAAAGAACAACTTCTCCGCCAAGTCCTAACCTATCTCAACCTACCCGATGCACCTACCGTGAACCATCCTCAAGAATTGCTCGATTGGGCGGTAGCACACTGGCAAATGGACAAAATCCCAAAATCGTCCATTATCACGGACTGAATTAGCATGATTACAACAAAATTACTCTAGGTATTACAATATTTCATAAAATTATGTAAGTAATCTTTCCGATTCATCCCAAACCATGCCCAAGAAGCGAAAAAAATCATGTATATTTTCAAAAAATTTCCTAAAAATTGTCACAAACTGATAATTTCAAGGTTGTAACAACATACGGCTGACGCGTTATTGAGGATGACAAAGCGCGGCAGATCTCCCACGATACAACAAAAAGAATACCGCTATGCCAAGTGCCATTATTGTAGAAGACGAAGTATTAGCAGCAGAACGCTTACGTGTATTATTGGAAGAGTGCAATGTCGTACTGCTCAACGTCTTTCACCATGCCATGCCAGCATTGGAGTGGCTGAGCGTCCACGAAGTCGACATCGTCTTTGCCGACATCGGCATGCCGGAAATCGACGGTCTCGAATTTGTCGAACGCATTAAGCGTACCGCCAAACGCCAGCCGGAAATTGTATTCACCACAGCCTACGAAGAACACGCCCTGCGCGCGTTTGAGCTGGCTGCCGCAGACTATCTGCTCAAACCAATCAAAATGACCCGCCTGCAAACCGCGCTTGACCGCATCATCGAGAAAAACCGCGAAAAAGCAGACAGTTTCACCCATTTCAAAGTGTACAACCGCGAACGCATGGTTGAAATCCCATGGCAACAGGCGCGTTACCTGATGGCGGAACACAAAACCGTCTATCTGTTTACCGGCGACGGCCACAGCTACGAATTACCGAAGACATTGGTTTACTGGGAAGAATTGCTGGGCGATAAAGTCATCCGCATCCACCGCAATGCCCTCGTCTTCCGCCACACCCTCGACAGCCTGATTCGACTGGACGATGACGAAAACGACGAATACGCATCCACATGGGGTGCTAAAATTCTCGATATTCCAACTCCCGTTGCCCTGTCAGCCGCCGACAACTGTCCACCCTGAGGAAAAATCATTAAAAACAGCATCTA